>Ga0209083_1000485_pt1 | contig 58828 bp, 52 predicted proteins | sample AM7aDNAmetaG_FD_184132 | JGI IMG/M metagenome (GOLD analysis project Ga0209083, IMG submission 184132) | Freshwater microbial communities from Finland to study Microbial Dark Matter (Phase II) - AM7a DNA metaG (SPAdes) (version 3) | ecosystem: Environmental > Aquatic > Freshwater > Lake ...
CCCCCCCCCCCCCCCGCATAATAAAAATGAAATAAAACTGTTCCCCATCGTAGGCATCGGCGCCTCGGCAGGCGGGCTTGAAGCATTGGAACTGTTCTTTGAAAACATGCCCAAAGACAACGGGATGGCATTCGTGGTAATTCAACACCTCGATCCAAACTACATTGGCATGATGCCCGAATTGTTGCAACGAATTACACCGATGAAGGTATTCCAGGCAAGCGACAACCTTAAAGTGAAGCCCAACTGCGTGTATGTGATCCCACCCAACAAGAGCCTGTCGTTGCTCAATGGCGCGCTGCATTTGTTCGAGCCGGTTGAATCACGCGGACTGCGTTTACCGGTTGACATTTTCTTCCGTTCAATGGCCGACGACAGGCAGGATAAAAGCATCGGCATCATCCTTTCAGGAATGGGCTCCGACGGCAGCCTGGGGCTTAAAGCCATCAAAGAAAAAAACGGTTTCGTCCTGGTGCAGTCTCCTGCCTCAGCCAAATTCAATGGCATGCCCTCCAGCGCCATCGAAGCCGTAATTGCCGATGTTGTGGCGCCGGTTGAGGAATTGCCGGCCAAACTCATCGCTTTGCTGAAGTTTATCCCTGTAGTGAAAACTGATCCCGAATTAGACAGAAAGGTCTTAAGCAACCTCGACAAAATTATCATCCTATTGCGCGAGCAATCAGGCCACGACTTTTCGCTGTACAAGAAACAAACCTTATTTCGCCGCATCGAAAGGCGAAAGGGCGCTCATCAGATTGACAAGATAAACACGTATGTCCGCTATTTGCAGGAAAATCCCAAGGAGGTCGAAATTCTTTTCAAAGAGTTGCTGATTGGCGTTACCAGCTTTTTCCGTGACACCACGGTGTGGGAAATGCTCAGAGAAAAAGCGCTCCCCGACCTGATCAGCGAATTACCCTACGGATATGTGCTGCGTGCCTGGGTGACCGCCTGCTCCACCGGAGAGGAAGCCTATTCACTGGCAATTGTTTTTAAGGAGGTACTGGAAAAAATTCAAAACCACAACAACCTGACATTGCAGATATTCGCCACCGATATCGACACTGATTCCATTGAGATTGCCCGCAAAGGTATTTACCTATCGAATATCATTGCCGATTTATCCCCCGATCGTCTGAACCGGTTTTTTACGCCTGATGCCGAAGGTTACCGGGTGAATGCGATCATTCGCGAAATGGTGGTGTTTGCTCCCCAGAATGTGATCAAAGACCCGCCCTTTACCAGGTTAGACATACTCACCTGCCGCAATATGCTGATATACATGGAGCCCAAATTGCAGGGAAAACTGATGACGCTTTTTAACTACAGCCTTAACCCGGGTGGGATCATGGTGCTTGGCACTGCTGAAACAATTGGTAACCACGACGAAGGGTTTGAAGAGATTGACAGCCGGAATAAAATTTTCAAACGAACGGTAACTTCCCGGGCGCCCGGACTCATTGATTTTCCAAGCTCCTTTTATCCCAAAAAAACAACAGCAACAAAGGAGAAGATAATACCAACATCAACTGAAGGCATACGAACCCTTGCCGATCAGGTATTGCTACAGCGATTTGCCCCGGCCAGTGTGCTGGTCAACGACAAAGGCGACATCCTTTACATGACCGGCCTCATCGGAAAATATCTTGAACCGGTTGCCGGAGAACCAAACTGGAATATCCATGCCATGGCGCGTGAAGGATTGCGCGAAGCGCTGCCGGGCGCATTGCGCAAGGCAATGCAAAACTTCGACCCGGTGATTGTGCGAAACATTAAAACCGGAGCCAACGGAGGCGCCCGTTTTGTGGATGTTACGATTCAGCGCCTCGAAAACCCCGTGCCGCTCAGGGGTATGATCATGGTAGTGTTTGCCGATGTGCCGGCTTTGGTTGAACAGGATGCCGTGAACCCGAAAACAGGTAAACAACGTTCGGGCGGAAAGCAGAAGGAATGGGAAATTAAAATGCAGCGATGCAATGAGGATCTGCAAAGTACCCGTGAAGAGATGCAGGCATCGCAGGAGGAGCTTAAGTCAACCAACGAGGAGTTGCAATCAAGCAATGAAGATCTGCAATCGACCAACGAGGAACTCACGACCTCCAAGGAAGAGATGCAAAGCATGAACGAGGAACTGCAAACAGTCAATTTTGAACTGAAGACCAAGGTCGCTGATTTTAAACAGGCAAGCAACGATATGCAAAACCTGCTCAACTCGATCGAAATTGCCGCGCTGTTTCTCGACAAGGAACTGAACATCCGCAGGTTCACTGACCCTTTGTTCGGTATAATGAAAATACGCAATTCGGATATTGGCAGGCCATATACCGACATAAACACCGATTTGCAATACCCCGAAATGCTAAACCATTCCCGGCAGGTATTAAAAACCCTGACATCTGCGGAATCTCAGATTTCAACAACCGACGGAAGGTGGTTTAGGGTCAAAATTATTCCATACCGCACCCTTGATGACCGGATCGAAGGGTTGGTGATCACATTTATTGACATCACCATGGCCAAAAATTTAGAAATAGAATTAGCCAATGTAAATAATGAAGAAAAAGTAAAGCGGGTGGCAGAATTGATCATTGCCAACAAAGAAATTATTTTTCAAACCGAAGAAAAGGAAGGACTGGAAGCAGAACTAAAGAAGGCGATTGAGATATTAAAAGAAAATAATCTTTACCACGCATGAAAAACGATCCGGGAATATGATGAAAAACGATAGCAAGAATTCAGAATCTCAAAACCTTCGCCAAAAGGCAGAAGTGTTGCTGAAAATGAAACCATCACAAGTTGATTCATCGCTTTCGGCCATCGAAACAGTCAAGCTCATTCATGAGCTTGAAGTGCACCAGATTGAGCTTGAATTGCAGAATAAAGAACTCATTCTGGCAAGATCCAGCGTACAGGAACTTGCTGAAAGATACACCGAATTGTATGACCTGGCCCCGTCGGGATATTTTACACTTTCCGATTCAGGTGAAATTCTGAACCTGAACCTCTGCGGAGCACAAATGCTTGGCAAAGAACGTTCGAGATCAGTAAACAGCCGATTCGACGTGGTTGTTTCAAAAGACACAAAACCAATCTTCTATCTTTTTCTCGAACGGGTATTTAATAATAAAGGCAAAGAAACCTGCGAAGTGACCCTGACAACGAAAGGCAACTTATCAATGTTTGTTCAGCTTACCGGGATTGTTGCCGGAGATGGCGGGCAATGCCTTGTAACCGCCATTGACATCACTGAGCGTAAGGAGGCTGAGGAAACGCTTAGTAAAAACGAAGGTTACTATCGCGCGCTGTTTGAAAACAATTCTACAGCAATAGCTATCATTGAACCTGATTCAACGATATCAATGGTAAATGAAGAATATTGTAAAATGAGTGGTTACACGAAGCAAGATGTTATTGGAACGAGCTGGACAAAACAAATCCCACCCGACGACCTTGAACGATTAAAGGAATTTAACCGCCGGCGGCTGATAAACCCAAAGGATGCCCCCGGCAAATACGAATTTACTTTCTATAACAAAAATGGTGAAATAAAGTCTGCAGTCATGTCTATCACCATGATGCGCAATCAAAAAATAATAGCATCATTTATTGATATTACCGACCGCAAAAAGTCGGAGGAGACTCTTCAAATTTCCGAAAAGAGATATAAAGACCTTGTCGAAAATGCACTGGTAGGAATTTATACTACCAATTTACAAGGAAAATTCTTCTTTGCCAATAAGACAATGGTGAAAATGCTGGAATATGACTCCATGGAAGGAATTTTGCATGCAGACGTACAATCATTTTATAAGAATAAGGATGAAAGAGAGAAATTTATTAAGCTTCTCAAAGAGTCGGAACAACTATTCAATTATGAACTTGAATTAATCACAGAAAAAGGCAAAACAATAGATGTATTGGTCAATGCCTTTATTTCGGAGGAAGTAATAACGGGGATGATGATGGATATTTCGGGGCTCAAGCAGGCTGAAAACGAAATCCGTAAACTGAATGAAACCCTTGAAAAACGTATTGCAGAACGAACCAAACAACTCGAAATCGTAAATAAGGAACTCGCATTTCATTTGAGTGAATTAGAACAGTTTTCTTATATTTCCAACCACGATCTTCAGGAGCCGTTGCGCACGCTTACTCAGTTCACACAGCTTTTAAATGAAAAATGTGCGGGTACACTTGACGAAGAGGGCGCAAAATACATCGAATTTATTAGCAAGTCAGCAGTCAGGATGAGCTTGCTGGTAAAGGATTTACTTGAGTATTCATTATTGGGGAAAGCGAGTGTAAAGACCATCGTTGATTGCAATGAAATTGTCAATGCAGTTCTTGGTGATTTGGATGATTCCATCAAAGGAAGTAGTACAAAATTAACTGTTCAGCAGCTGCCAACCTTAAATGGATATGAAACAGAACTGAGACTACTTTTTCAAAACCTGGTAGAAAATGCGATCAAGTACCATGAAAAGGACATGGTTCCGGAAATAATTATTTCGGCCGAAAGCCGCGAAAAGGAGTGGCTCTTTTCCATCAAGGACAATGGAATTGGCATCGATCAGAATCACTATGAAAAGATTTTCATCATTTTCCAGCGATTGCACAACCGAAGTGATTATGAGGGCACAGGAATTGGACTGGCCCACTGTAAGAAAATAGTGGAAATGCACGGGGGTAAGATTTGGGTGGAATCAACACCCGGGCAGGGAAGTGTTTTTATGTTTACAATTCCAAAATTATAGCCGTTCATGAAGAAAAAACTGAACTGTGTTTTGCTTGTGGATGACAATGATTCAGATAATTTTATCCACAAAAGAGTTATTGAAAAGGCCGGTATAACCGACTTCATTGGAATTGCATTGAATGGCCGGGAAGCCATCGATTTTCTTACAACCAAATGGGTGATGAGGCAACAGGAAAGTTCATTTCCCCGGCCTGCGTTAATTTTCCTTGATATCAACATGCCGCTGATGGATGGTTGGGAATTTCTTGAAGAATATCATATGTTGGACGAAGATCAAAAAGGCAAGGCAGTCATTATCTTGCTCACAACATCTTTAAATTCTGCTGATATAGCAAGAACAGAAAAGACTGTTGGTAGTGGTTGCTTTCTCATCAAGCCGTTGACATTGGAAATTATCGAAGACATCATGCAGAAGCACTTTCAGGAATATCTTTAAATGTAGATATCCACAGGAATCGATAATAGAAAAAATGGCTAGTCAATAACTGGCTTTTTTTTGTCCTTTACCATCCATAGCATTGTCCTTTCCTTTGCTCAATGCAAACCTCCCAACCTAAACTTTCCGAACGTGAAATAGCCCAGGCCTGGGCTAAAATCACTATTATCAAATGGAAAAAGAAGCTCGCCATCAATAAGGTGGGCAATTCCGGCGCACTTCTCCAAAGTTTAAAATTCAATGTTCTCGCATCAGCCAATATCAATACCGGTACCAATACCGGAACTGTTACCATCGGAGGGACTACAACACCGGTTAATATTGGCATTGGTTCCGGTGCGATAACAGTCACAAATGGGAATACAACCCAGGCCATTAAAATGGCTACAAATTCCGCCGGTGTTAAAACAATGAAAAATTTCGAGGATGAACCTAGCTATGCCATTTTCGTTCCTGCATTTTTCGATTTTCTGACAAGCAATTTTGAATTCGCAGAAGATAAACCCACAAATAAAAACCCCAAATAACCATGGAAACATTCAACACAGAAGCCGAAATCATCAATCTTGAGGGTATAAAGGTCCCTGCAAGATTGGCCTTATGTACAGTACTTCCAACGGTCATTCATGGCCTTGAAGCGCTCAAACTGCTCAGTAAAAATTTCATTGTCAAACTTTGCATTGGCATTGTCATTTACCGCTCTTGGAACATTTAAAACAGCTTTATGTCCTGATCAATTAGGCATCATTCAAAATGAAAATTAAAAAGATCACTAAAAAACAAAAAACTATGGACCCGAACTATTCAGTAAAAGTAGTCGGCAGGGTGATGAATCATCCTTCCGGCTTTGGTAAAGCTGATGCCTCAATTGCCATGCATATTTACGCATCGGATGGCGAAACAATCAAACCACCCCTGGTTCCCGGGAACGCACCTTTTAAAGTAGTCCTGAAATTGAACGGTCAGGATTATCGTACAATTTCAGATATTCCCCCGGTGGTCGATCCTTACAATGAAGCAGAATACAATTGCATCATTGATAATCTCCCTGGCGGTCTCTATGGCTTTGTCATTTCTGACAGCCTTTTACCTGAGCCAAATGATTGCCGGGGATTTTCAGCGTATAATGTAGTGTTCCCTCCACTGGCTACAATGGTAGGCGATGTGAACGCTGAAGGATCCCCTACAACGGTTGCTTTTGAGTTTGGAGAAACTAGCGCCTACGGAAGAATTGCCGAAGTCGGTTCTGTCAATGGCAATGAAGTACAGATCGTTTCCCTGCAACTCAGATCAAAACTTAACCTTGATGATCCCAACACAGATTTCCTCGAACCTGGTACAACGTACCACTACCGGATCATCGCTCAGAATGAGTTCGGATCGGTTGTGGGTGAAGATATGACCCTTACAACCTTACCTGCTCAGCTTCCTCCTGTTGTTCATACATTGCCCCCGTCAAATATTGTCTAACTTTTAAAAGAAACCAAGATGAAAAATTTATCAAAGCTTTGGAACCTGAACTGGTTCGATGTTGTCAAAACGTTCATCGTCATTATCGGAACATCCGTTTTCGGGTCCCTGATCCCAATCATTCAAACCGGCACCATTCCTACAAAACCACAGTTACTTTTAATTGGAGGCACAGCCCTGGCGGCTGGGTTCACCTATCTATTGAAACAACTTGGGACGAATGAAAAAGGTGAATTTTTGAAGTAAAAATGTAAAAGATTTTAAAGCCTCGCTTCTCCACTCGGAGCTACTTCAATTATAAAGGAAACAATTGAAGTATTGACAATAACGATCACCTGTAGAACCAGGTGATCGTTATTTTAACATTTATCTTGGTGTTTTAACTAAAAAAGGGGTGATCCTTTAGCTTCTGAGCCGTCTCCAGCTTTGTGACCCTGATGTACCTTAAAAATGATTCAGTTGTCCGGTGGCCGGTTATTTGCATTATATCACGCATTGGAATTCCTGCCAAATAAGCGTTTGTCGCAAAAGACCGTCTTGCCGTGTGGGTTCTGATCACCAGCCATTTTTTCAGGTCACCTTTGCTGATTTTTTCATCATTTGCTTTTTTCCCAATCAGTTTCATCGCATCATTTGTTTGCCTGATAGGAGGGACCTGGAGCGTTCCATATCTCTTAAGAATTTCCAATACCAATGGTTTAATGGGCAGTATTACCGGTTCATTCGTTTTTTTCGTCCGCACATACAAATTGCCTTCGTGGATATGTTCGTTAGAAACTTTCGACCAGTCTGAATGTCTAAGACCGGTATAGCAGTTGATTATAAATATATCACGGATGATTCTGTGAGCTGACAGTTCAATGGGCATTTCATAAAGCGCCTTGATTTCATTTTCATTCAGGTATACTGTATCCACATCTTCCATGATAACCCTGAAATCCCGCTTTTTGTGGTCTTGGTTTGAGGTCAGTTTATCCTCATTGGCTTCATTCATTAAACGTTTTAATATTTTGATGTAAGAGCCAATTGAGTTTGGTTTTAATCCGATTTCCTTTAGATAGTCAGTAAACTGGATATAAAAGTCTTTTCCGATTGTTTCAAAATCAACCCGGAATTCTTTTTTTGTTTGGAATGCTTCAAGTTGCTTCTTTAGACTGGTATATTGCATTAAATGACCAGGGCTTATCTTGTTTTTATATCTTTGCTGAAAAATTACAAAAAAGGATAAAAGAGAAATTCTGGTAGCGTCTAGAGCTTTTTTTCTGCCGGTAAATACTTTAAATGCATTAACCATTTCTGCCGATTTCTCTTCGACTTCCTCCTTTGTTAATTTTTTACCTTTTGGGAAAAGTTCATCATATTTATCAAGAAAAAAGTTGGCAGTTTCCCTCAACCGCGTATTGACCTCGCTATAGTCCTTTGCCGGTTTTGCCTTCTGCGCTTCCTGGTCCCAATCATTTTTTGGCACATGCAATCCGGTTGAAAGTCGTAAACGCGCATGATTAAAAGTAAATGAAAGAAGTAAAAGAGATTTTTCATTCTTTTCCTTGTCGGGATAGAAGATTATTGAAGCCATATTTGAGGGGGAATAATTTGTCAGTGCAAAGATACTGAACTGTCAATATAACTGACAAATTTGTCAGTAAAAGTTATAAACATGCTGTAACGTCATGTAACAATTATGAAATACTATTCACTGTTAACGGACGTTTCAGAGATATGTATCTGATAATCAAAAGCACCTCCCTATTCCCTTGAGGAGAAGGGGTGGGGGATGAGGCAAACAAGTCCTGTTAAATCCAAATCATTCTCTAATTAAACACATTTATGAAAACAAAAATCATCGCATTGTTCATCCTCCTGCAGTTTACATTTGCCGCAGCATGGTCACAAACCTATACGGTTGATGCCTCAAAATCAACTTTGAACTGGAAGGCTGAGAAAATCACCGGCTTCCATGAAGGGACCATCGACCTTAAATCAGGATCCTTTAAAGTTGAAAAGGATAAAATAACCTCCGGGTCGTTTGCTGTCAACATGTCGACCATTGTCGATACCGATCTGACCGATGCAGAATATAATAAGAAGCTGATCGGCCATCTCAAGTCCCCGGATTTTTTTGACGTTGCCAAGTTCGCTGAGGCCGTTTTTACCATCACAAAGCCGGTTGATGTCAGCAAGGCAGTTACGGAAGTCCATGGGAATCTGACCATCAAAGGTATTTCCAAGCCACTTACTTTTAAGATCGTTGTAAAAAAGGATGGAAATTCATATGTGTTCAACGCCAACAGTATTGTTGTTGACCGCACCATCTATAATATTAAATATGGTTCTGGAACATTTTTCAGTGACCTTGGCGACAAAGTGATCTACGATGAATTCACCCTGAAGTTGAAACTTGTCGCAGTTCAATAACCAGGTATGGATCGCAGGCAATTTCTTGCAACACTGGCCATCCTGCCATTTACACTTGAAGCAATGAAACTGAATGAATTGAAAACCTTGGCCCAATCGATGGAGCGTACCGGCAACATGCCGGTGCTCTTTGTCGGTCATGGCAGCCCAATGAATGCCATTGAAAACAATGAATTTACCGAAGGCTGGCGGGCAACGGCAGAATCAATGCCAAAACCGAATGCAATCCTTTGCATTTCCGCACATTGGGAGACCGGTGGGACATTTGTAACATCGATGATGAAACCCAAAACAATTCATGATTTCGGTGGCTTTCCGCAAAAATTGTATGATGTGCAGTACCCCGCCCCCGGAAGCCCCGAACTGGCAAAAGAGGCGCAAAACGCCATCACCAAAACGCATGTGGGGCTTGATGACACCTGGGGACTCGATCACGGGGCATGGAGCGTGATCAGCCGGATGTACCCGGATGCTTCTGTCCCGGTAATCCAGATGAGCATCGATTATAACCGGGATGCTCAGCACCAGTATGATCTGGCAGCACAACTTGCCCCGCTTCGCAATAGGGGGGTGCTGATCATTGGCAGCGGGAATATGGTCCATAATCTGCGTAAAATCGACTGGGCTAAACAAAACCAGGGGTTTGACTGGGCACTTGAAGCAAATTCCTTATTTAAAAAACTGATTGCGGGAAACGAGCATCAGCAACTGATCAATTACAAGAAGCTGGGAGCCGCGATCGATCTGGCGATCCCTACACCGGAGCATTACCTTCCACTGCTGTATGCACTTGCCGTGAAAGAGAAGGATGAAAATGTGACATTCTTTAACGACAAGGCTATGATGGGGTCGCTCACGATGACTTCGGTGAAAATCGGGGGATGATTGCCTCACCCTCAACCCTTCGCCTAGCGGAGCTGCCTCACCTGCAAACTCCTCTCCTTGCGAAACTGCCATATCCCCAACCTCTCTCCTTGTGAAACTGCCTCACCCCCAACCCCTCTCCCCCGGGAGAGGGGAGCTGCGTTTCACGGAATCAGGCGTTTCAGTGCGGATTCTGGGAGATTTAAAGCGAGGTTCGCTCCAGTTCTTTCAGGTTCTCGAGTTTTTTCTTTTGCAAAAAACTGTGAATATCCCCAAGATGTTCCTTCACCCGTTTATTGCCAAATTCAAATACTTTATTGACAAGCCCATCAAGGAAATCGCGATCGTGCGATACCAGGATCATGGTACCGTCGTAATCCTGCAGCGCACTCTTCAGGATATCCTTGGTTTTCAGATCGAGGTGGTTGGTGGGTTCATCGAGGATCAGCAGGTTCACAGGTTCAAGAAGCAGTTTGATCATGGCGAGGCGGGTCCGTTCGCCTCCCGAAAGCACTTTCACCTTGTTTGATGAAAGGTCGCCTCCAAACATGAACGCACCCAGGATGTCCCTGATCTTTGTCCGGATATCGCCCTTCGCGGCATCATCAATGGTTTGAAACACCGTTATCTCTTCGTCCAGCAGGGATGCCTGGTTTTGTGCAAAGTACCCGATCAAGATGTTGTGGCCGATTGTCAGCGTGCCGCTATAACCCTTTTCGCCCATGATGGCCCTCACCAGGGTTGATTTTCCCTCTCCATTCTTTCCGACAAAAGCAACCCGTTCACCCCGTTCGATGCTAATTGAAACATCGGAAAATACGTTGTGGTCCCCGTAATTTTTAGACAGGTCGGTAAGGATCACAGGGTAGCTTCCCGATCGCGGGGAAGGCGGAAATTTCAGGCGAAGGGCTGAAGTATCCTCCTCGTCGATCTCCACAAGATCAAGTTTTTCCAGCATTTTAACCCGCGATTGCACCTGAAGTGTTTTGCTGTAGGTACCTTTGAACCGTTCGATGAACTCTTGTGTTTCAGCGATCATTTTTTGCTGCTCATCAAACTTTTTCTGCTGCTGCTGACGCCGCTCAAGCCGGAGTTGCTGGTAAGTTGTGTAGTTTACCTTGTAATCGTAAATGCGCCCCATGGTGACTTCGATGGTACGGTTGGTGATGTTGTCAACAAATGCCCGGTCGTGTGAGATCACAATCACCGCTTTGGCGCTGCTGATGAGAAATTCTTCCAGCCACTGCACCGATTCGATGTCCATGTGGTTGGTTGGTTCATCAAGCAGGATCAGGTCGGGTTTTTGAAGCAGGATCTTGGCCAGTTCGATGCGCATGCGCCAGCCACCACTGAATTCACCGGTCGGGCGGCCGAAATCGGTGCGCAGGAAACCCAAACCAAGCAATATCTTTTCGATCTCGGCATCGTAATTGATATCCGCGATGGAATAAAATTTTTCGCTCAGCAGCGAAACCTCTTCGATGATCTGATAATATTCCTCCGATTCATAATCCGTGCGCGTGGAGAGCAGGTTGTTCAGCTCTTCAATCCGGTTTTTCATGCCGAAAATGGATGCAAAGGCCTGCAATGCCTCCTCGAATACCGTGCGGCTGTCGTTGGTCACCAGGTGTTGGGGCAGGTATGCGATAACGGTCCCTTTGGGTGATGATACCCGTCCGCCGGTGGGTTGCCTTTCACCCGCCAGGATTTTGAGCAAAGTCGATTTTCCCGCTCCATTCTTCCCCATCAGGGCGATCCGGTCCTTTTCGTTGATGACGAAAGAAACATTTTTAAAAAGGGTGGTTCCACCAAATTCAACGGTAAGGCCATCGGCTGCGATCATATTATACTGTTGGAATTGTTTAAAACATGAAAGAGGTAACAGGGTGACAGGGTAACAGGGTAACAGGGTGAAAAAAAAAATTGAATTAATGCAATGAATTGATTATTATGCCCCCGATTTACTGTTTACCCTGTTACCCTGTCACCCTGTTACCCTGTCACCCTGTTACCCTGTCACTTAATACAGCCTGTTCCGCTGTTCCCTGATCTTCTCATCCGTTACATAGTCGTCATATTCCATCCGTTTATCGATCATTCCTTTGGGGGAGATCTCGATGATGCGATTGCACACGGTTTGAATAAAAGCATGGTCATGAGACGACATGAGGATGTTGCCCTTGAATTTCATCAGCGTATTGTTAAACGCCTGGATGGACTCCAGGTCGAGGTGATTGGTTGGGGTGTCGAGGATCATCACATTGGCATTCCGGGTCATCATCCGGGCAATCATACAACGTACTTTTTCGCCCCCTGAAAGCACATTGGCCTTTTTAAAAATTTCCTCGCCCGAGAAAAGCATCTTACCCAGGAATCCCCGGAGGTAATTTTCGGTGGTATCGGTCGAAAACTGGGCGAGCCAATCCATCAGGTTAAGATTTGTCTGAAAAAGTTTTTCGTATTCCAGTGGCAGGTACACCTTGGTGATTGTCTGACCCCATTCAAACGTGCCGGTATCGGGTTGTTCATGCCCCTTGATGATCTCGAAGAAGGCGGTCATGGCGCGTGTATCCCTCGAAAGGAAAATGATCTTATCCTCCTTCTGCATGGTGAAACTGAGGTTCTTAAACAACAGGGCTCCATCCATGGTTTTACTTAGATCCTTCACTTCCAGGATGGTATTTCCCGGTTCGCGATCGGGAGTGAAGATGATGCCGGGGTATTTACGGGTGGAAGCCCTGATCTCTTCGATGTTGAGCTTCTCGATCATTTTTTTCCGGCTGGTCGTCTGTTTCGACTTTGATGCGTTGGCGCTGAAGCGGGCAATGAATTCCTGGAGTTCCTTTTTACGTTCCTCAGCTTTTTTATTCTGCGCAAGCTGCTGACGCAGGGCAAGCTGACTCGATTCGTACCAGAAAGTATAATTTCCCGGGAATTGCTGCACCCGGCCAAAATCGATATCGACGATGTGGGTACAGATGGAGTCGAGGAAATGGCGGTCGTGGGAGACCACCAGCACGGTGTTGTCAAAGTTGGCAAGATAACCTTCCAGCCAGTTTACTGTTTCAAGGTCGAGGTCGTTGGTGGGTTCATCCAGTAAAAGGTTATCCGGTTTCCCGAACAATGCCTGTGCCAGGAGCACTTTCACCTTATCCCTTCCGTTCAGTTCACGCATCAGCTTGCCATGCAGATCCTCTTTGATCCCCAACCCACTTAAAAGGCTGGCAGCATTGCTTTCTGCATTCCAGCCATCCATGGTGGCAAATTTTTCTTCGAGTTCCGATGCCCGGTTGCCGTCTGCTTCAGAAAAGTCGGCTTTCGCATACAGCAGGTCCTTTTCGTTCATGATCTCCCACAATTGGGAATGTCCCATCAAAACGGTAGTGAGCACCGGCAATTCATCAAATTCGGCATGGTTCTGCTTCAGGACCGATAACCGTTCCCCCGGCCCGAAAGTAACCGAACCTTTTGTGTTGTCCATCTCCCCGTAGAGCATCTTCAGGAAAGTGGATTTTCCCGCTCCATTGGCGCCGATGATCCCATAGCAGTTGCCGGGCGTGAAAACCATGTTTACATCCTGGAACAGGATGCGCTTGCCAAACTGGATGCCCAGGTTTGAGACTGTAATCATATTAAAATTGAATATCAGTTGATTAAAAGAGAAAGGTACAAATAGGGTACCATCAGATGCAAAAAATCTACATGATGGCTATTTACACGGCTGCAAATTTACGAACTTTCAGGTTAGCATTTCAGATGGAGAGACAAACCGGGCCAGGTCGCCAGTTAAATAGCCATCCGCTCTTTTACTGGCTGTGTTTAGATCACTGTCAAGAATATAGGGCATTTCAGTAGCAAGACTGTCACCAGTAACCACATTTTCACTCGAATTTGTCAGTTTGTAAATTTCGAAATCAAAGCCAATTTCCTTATGCTTTTTCACAAAGCCAGGTTATATATAAACCGTGAGTAATCCTGACTTTTATTCTTCCATGTGTTTCCGTTGCATCAGCCATAACGGTTTAAACTGCGAATCGACGGGCATTTACTTGCAGGCAGCGTCAAACCGCTAACATGTTTGAATATGGTTGGCCTTATCAAGTTACACATATCTGCCCGCTGTTATCCATCGTTGGGGTTACCTGCAGTAATATTTATTCTGTAATGTTATAGTCAAAATTTCCATTTGCCGGGATTGTAAGAATACCTTTTAAATTCATTTCATTCGTTGCTTGTGTATAAATAAAATGATACCACCAAATAAAAAATTCTTCAAATGTAATTTCCTGGTCATAGCCTAATATTGAGTATATTTTTCTGCTGTAGGATTTTTCCATTTCTAAAATTTTAAGCAAATCAGGAAGATAACTTTTTGCCATTTCATCAAATATTTTGTTGTCAGTTTTAGAAATTAGATTTGAAGAAGAAGTTAATTTTAAATTTATCCTTTTATTCCCGTAAATACTCATGTATTTGTCTCCAATTTGCTGAAATTGATTCCCATAAATCCCGAAAGATTCAATTTGTGGATTTGTGTTTTCACTAATTTTGTAATAGTAATGTTTACCATGCCTTAATGGTCTGTCGTCTTTTTGAAGAAAATTTTGCTCAACGTTATTTATTTGCCATGAATCTAATAAAACATCACTTAAAATCAGGAACGACCATTCTTGGAAGTTTTGTGTTTTAGAAATCTCTGTTTTTTCAAATTGCAATTTTATTTGTGGCAAATTTTTTAAGATTGATTTTATGATTTTTGTTGAAATTGGTTTAGCATATTTATAAAGTTGTTCTCCATCCTTTGAGTCGGCAATAAAAATTGTTGGTTTGTATTGATTATTAACTTTATGAAGCCAATTTTTAGATTCCAAGAATGCAATTATATTTGACATTTTTTCATTATTGATCTTTACATAGCTTTGAAATTCATCTGGTGAATATCCTTTGTGAAGTGCATAAAGAAACCTATCCAAACTATTATTTTTTATATTGAAATCAGGAAAGTTATCTCCGCTTGAAATGCAGGATTGTTCGATTTTTAATTTAAATATAGAATCGATGCTATTTTCATTCTGAGCATTGATTGTTGTTGCTAAAAATAAAAAATACAGAATTAATATGATTTGTGTTTTCATTCTCTTCTTCGTATTATTGTAGATAACGACTCGCCGGCAGCTGCCGCGTGGGTTTTACTTTTTATTTCTTTTCTTCACCTCTGTCATTTGCAGGTCTGGTGAATGTCAGCCTCCGTAAACCACCCGAATTGTCTGCCGACGGCTCGTGAGGGGCAGTGCGCTACTTATAAATGTATTTCATGTTTTTATTTACACTCACAGGATATCCCATTTCGTTATATTCGTAATAATTTTTTATAATCTGTTTCTGATTATCCATTATATATAAGGTATATACTTCTTGCGTGATATTATTGCAGTTTGTATATTTTCCTGGCATCATCATAATTCCAAATGATTTGAATGGATTTATTTTATTATCAAATTCATACTCATTCGATGTAATTAAAAAAAGCTTTCCATATTCATCTATTTTATAATTGCACATTTTTATTAAATTACCTCGTTTATCGTACTTATACTCAATACGACGATTTACCTTTTCATCCTGATAAAATACCTGAGAACAGATTCTATTTTTTGAATCATATATGTATGTGCAGTAGCCAGACAATTCGTACATTTTCATCAACTGTCCTTGTATATTATATTCAAATGCTTTTTGCTTGCCATTAGTTGGACTCTCAGGGTTTATCCATTCCTTTCGCAATTTTCCGGCCTCAAGAATATGTGAATCGCTACTTACTATTGAAGGATCTTCATAGGTAATTGATGAAATTATTTGATTTTTATCATTATAAATGTACTTCATATATAAATACTTGGTTTTCTCCTCACTAATTCTGTTTTCATTAGAATAGGTAAACTCAGAAAACTGCACGGAATCTATAAAGATTTGTCTTAATAATGGAGTACTATGTTTTTCGAAACCAACCTGCATCGAATTATTCCATATAAGTAAAAAACATATAAATATATTTGCCATAATCCCTGTGTGTATCATGCTAAATCAATTTCATTGTTGGTATTATTCAAGTATTCCGTTAAGCACTTAATCGCATTGCCGCAAACGTGTTGCCTGTATTTGCAGGAAAGGGATTAGTTTATTATATGTGATACAGTATAATTGTTACAATTGCAGGCATGTTAGCAATCGATTTTCTTTTTATTTGGCTTCCTTAATTGTCCATTTGTCAAATTTGTCTTTTCTTGTTGCACAAAACCCAAGAGGTAAGTCGGCAATTTCAAGCAGAGAGTTGTCCATGTCGAATATTTCTTGAAGTCCAGCAATCTCTGCTAATTCTTCAAAATTCCCGAAAGAGTCGTCAGAAAAGAATTGCCAGGCTCCATCCTCAGGTTCATGAGTAATATAAGTTATTGTTTTATTGTCGTCGAGTACGAATTTAGTTGTAAATACCGCTGTATCAAGTGGAGCCTCAAATTCTTCAATGGGTTCTCCCATATTTAAAAGTTTTCGGTTTCTTTAAAATGATTGCTAACGACTCGCTAACCACCATATTGTTTCTATACGCCTATAGGGTCAATAATAACTTGCAAGATGGGCAGTTAAGAGTTATATGGGACTTAACGGCCATTTAGGATTAAATTTGGTAAATATGTTATCAAATATAGTCAATAATCAGGCATTTTAAAAATTAAGCATAATATTCACAGGACTGCAGTTTGTCGGGAATTGCTGGGTTGTCAGTTAAAATGAAAATTACCGCCAGGAAAAGGGCTCCTGCTTGCTGGTTAAATCTTTGCGGGTTCAAGCATATTGCGGGATAAAGAGAAAACGGTAAATACTTCGTTCCTCCCCGGCCTTTTAAGGTTTCAATTTGCAGTCACAAACCCTCCCATTCGATTTTGGTTAGTTGAAGTCTGAAATCTAAGCAGTTTCACTTTTGCAACCCCGCAAAGATTCCACATATAATTAAAGCAACTATAAGCTTAATCAGGGAAGAGGGAAAAGGTAATACCGGTTTCAGCAAAAAAAAATCAGGGCGTTGTAACGATGAAAACAAAAACAAGGAGATCGAAAATGCGCTGTAAACTTATAAGAATTTTTCTTGTTATTCTGTTACAACGTTGTAATGATATACTTCATCCCTGCTGGTTCGATTTCCTGATCAGTCGTATTGGTAAATTTAACTTCGACATTTCCGGCCGCGGAAACCCTGGCATAAGCAATCACCAACCCATCCGGAAGTTCATCGGAAGGCGAGATATATACTGTTTGCCCTGGTTGACAATTTTCAATTTTAAATTCAACCTTCCGGGATGAATGTGCCGGAATGGCCATTAAGTGTGTAGTCACAATTGTTTTAACCCGGACAGGGGTCTTCATTGGCTGATAAACCCGCATGATCTGGCCGTCGGGCGAAACGTAAAGGTTGGGCAATTCCACAGTGGTGCTGTTGTAGGCCCCCATGCAGTAGAGTGTTTGGATGTCATTGTTGCCCAGCCTTACCTGGTTGTTTCCGGTAACCCTGGCATCATATCCCAGGGCGGCCGAATTGGAAATATCATCCGGACTGCCGGTTGCAAAATCAGCCCCGGATCCAAGCATTGTATTATTTGATCCGTTGATGCAAGATTGCAATGCACTGCTGCCGACAGCGACATTGGCCGTTCCCGTTTTATTCTCGCGCATTGCCATGTGTCCGATCGCCGTATTTTCGCCTGCTGAATCATTCCGCATGGCTTCGAAGCCGATGGCGGTATTGCTGTAACCGGAAATATTGCTTAACAAAGCGCTATTGCCTACAGCCACATTGCTCGTTCCCGATATATTGTCATGCAGGGCCCATGAACCAACCGAGGTATTCCCACCGGCAGTATCATTCCGCAGGGCTTCAAAGCCAATGGCTGTATTGTCATTGCCGGTTCTGTTTTGAAGCAATGAGCCATTTCCCAGTGCCACATTGTTCGATCCCGAGATATTTTCATGCATGGCCCAGGAGCCAACCGATGTATTGCTGCTGGCAGTATCATTCCGCAGGGACTCGAATCCAATGGCTGTATTGTCACTGCCAGACCTGTTTTGAACCAGTGCACTATTTCCCATGGCCACATTGCTTGATCCTGAGATATTTTCATGCATGACCCAGGAGCCAACCGCTGTATTGCCACCGGCAGCATCATTTCGCAGGGCTTCAAAACCAATTGCTGTATTGTCGCTGCCGGATTGGTTTTGAAGCAGCGCACTATTTCCCATGGCCACATTGCCTGATCCTGAGGTATTTTCATGCATGACCCACGAACCAATCGCTGTATTGCCACTGGCAGTATTATTCAGCAGGGCCTCGAAGCCAATGGTTGTGTTGTCGTTGCCGGTCCGGTTGTTGGCCAGCGCTGATTTGCCGACGGCAACATTGGAGGCTCCCGATGTATTGGATGACATGGACCATGACCCAACTGCAGTATTTTCACCCACTGTGTCCTGATTCAGGGCGAGAAAGCCGAGGGCCGTATTGTTATTGCCATTCCGATTGTTGGCAAGTGCCGAATTACCGGCTGCAACATTCGACGTTCCGGAGATATTGGAATACATCGATGATTCGCCGATCGCCGTGTTGTTCCCGGTTGTGTCGTTCTGCAGTGCAAGAAACCCGACTGCAGTGTTGTTCGATCCGAATTTATTGTTGGCAAGCGCGGAATTACCAACCGCAACGTTCGAAGTTCCGGATTGATTCCACATCATGGCTGATTCTCCCACAGCCGTATTATTCCAGGCGGTATCATTAAACAGCGCCAGAAAACCGACCCCGGTATTGTTGTTTCCGTTGCGGTTTTCGTGCAGGGCCGAATTTCCAACTGCCACATTCTGCGCGCCGGTCGTATTGGTGTGCAAGCTTCTTCCCCGAATGCAGAATTGTCATAGGCGGAATTGTTATACAGTGACCTGTACCCAAAGGAGGTGGCCCGCCGCGACCAGTCGATGATCCCCGACCGCTCATTGAACACCCGGAAACGCAGTGCAGCAGTATCAATCGTGCCAAGAAAATTATTCCATGGGTCAACCCCATCATTCCCGGTCAGGGACCACCCGTTACCCGACGGCGAAACTGGCAGCCAGGAAACCCCGTCGTAGTAATAATACCGGTTAAACGTGGTGTTATAGACCATCAAACCGGAAACCGCCTGGCCAATGGCAAGCATTTGGGTATCTGTCATCCGGGGGGGAAGAAATCCCGAAGTATCGCTGACAACATCAAGCATGGAAGAACGATGCGGGGTTAATGTTCCTATCCCGACCTGTGAAAATCCCGGCAAAGAGATTGCCAGGATTATCATAAACATAAATATCCTTTTCATAATTTTTATTTTAATTTCTGATTATCAATATATTGAAGAGTTCGGACCGCATCAGGCATGGAACCAATAAAATTAATATAGTTATGTGACTTTGTCAAGAAATATCTTGTTTTTTCATATATATTTACCTATCTGAATATTTTCAACAACCCCCTGCCGTGTCACGGGTCACGCGTCACACGTCGCCTGTCACATGATAAAAGTCTGCCTGCATTTTTGTAGGTTTGTACCGTTAAAAAAACACTTTCACTTGGAACACGATATCATTCCGGGATATCCTCAACAGATAAAGACAAGGGCTGATTTCGAGCAACTGTTTAAAACACATTACAGTTTGCTCTGCGCCTATGCCAATGGTTTTCTGAAGGATCCGGATGCCTCCGAAGAGGTTGTGCAGGAGGTGATGTTCAAAATGTGGGCCAACAGGGAAAACATGATATTCGGTTCTTCGGTTCGGAGTTATCTTTTCAGGGCGGTGCGCAATGGGTGCATGAACGTGATCAAGCACCTGAAAATCAGGGAGGAATACAGGAACTGGCGTGAACAGTCAGGCGACGACAGTTTCCGGTCAAAGGAGGATGAAATGATCGCTTCGGAACTTGAACAAAAGATCCGCACCGCCATCGACCATTTGCCGATGGAACGAAGAAAAGTTTTCATTATGAGCCGTTACGACGGCCTTACTTACTCCCAGATCTCCGAAAAGTTGAAGATTTCTGCTAAAACGGTTGAAAACCAGATGGGAAAGGCACTGAAATCCTTGCGTGAAGAGTTGTCTGATTACCTACCATGGCTGATGCTTTTCTTTTATGATCTTTTTAGAAGTTAGTTGGACGGGTGGACGGACGGACAAGGGGGGTATAAATATTTTTATTACAATAGGGGTATTGACTTAACGGGTTGTCTTTACTTTACCGGATCATGAATCAAAACCAAAAGGATATCGACGAAAATTTACTGCTTCAGTACCTTCTCGGAAATGCGGATGAAGAATTGCGTTTCAAAGTCGGGGAATGGCTGAGTGCGGGGAGCAGAAACAGGATGCACCTGGACCGGCTTGAGTCGCTATGGCTGGAAACAGGCAAATTATCACCTGTCCCGGTTTCAGTGGATGTCGAGGCCGCCTGGCTCAGAATGACGGAGCGGTTAGCCTTGCAGGAACCGGCAAAGCCGGGGCCGGCGGAGAAATCATCGCGGATGATTTCCGCCCGCTACCTATTGGGCGCTGCAGCGATGGTCATCCTCCTGGTGGGGATATACAGCCTTTACAGGTACATCATCAGCCCTGTTCAACAGACCGAAATTTCAAGTGGTTCTGAGATTTTTCACAATACGTTGCCCGATGGTTCGATGGTGATACTGAATACGCATTCAAAATTGATATTCCCTGAAGAATTCAAAAAGGGCAAACGGTTGGTGACATTCGCAGGAGAAGCGTATTTCGAAGTAAAACACGACAAGTCAAAGCCTTTCATTGTGAATACCGGCATCGCAGCAGTCCGGGTTCTTGGAACTTCTTTCCGGGTAAAAACCCAACCCAAATCGGGGACCAACATCGCAGGAGAGGTAGAGGTAAGCGTCACTGAAGGACGCGTGATGCTCTTCGTTGTCGATGAACGGTCGGGAGATACGGCCTCGGTTATTCTTGCCGCGGGGGAATCCGGGATATGGAAATCAGGGATGGTAACACCCATCCGGAATGGATCGACGGCCCCCGATGTACACTACTGGGCCAACCATTTGCTTGAATTCAGGGGGAACGCACTTTCGGAGGTGTTCCAGCTGCTCGAAAAACACTATTCCGTGAAGATCACGGTTGGTGACCCAAAGGTCATGGATTGCCGGCTCACCGCCTCATTCATGAATGAACCTGCCGACAGGATCCTTGCGGTGATCGCAGGCTCTTTTGGCCTGGGTCTGGAAGTCCGCGGCCAAAACTATCATTTCACAGGTCATGGATGCAGCAGGAAGAATGATTAGGCTCTGGGGAGTTTTCCTCCTGTTGATCGCGGGCGGAAGCTCCCTCTTTTCCCAGGCAACATGTCTTCAGCGAAAAGTCGCGCTCGATATTCCGAATTGCAGCCTGGAGGTCGCCCTGATCGAGATCGGGAAAGCAGGCCGTTTTCGCTTTTCATATGATGCTGATCTTATCCCGGGCGGCCGTCAGGTCCGGGTAAAAGCGAAGAATATATCCGTGAGTGCCTTGCTGAAGGAATTGCTCGGCAAAGATGTCCATCCCAGGGAGGTAGGTAATCATGTGATCCTGGTCCCTGGCAAAACCGAAGCACGTGAAAAGCAATCATTTCCTTACATCACCGTCAGAGGCGCCATCCTTGATGCCTCCAACCGCAGGACACTGGGAGATGCGACTGTTTACGAGATCGAAAATAAACACTCGGCAGTCTCCAACAAAAACGGGGCTTATAAACTGATCATCCCCACAGGGAAAAAGGCCAGGGGGCTCACTTACTGCAAATCCGGCTATGCCGATACGGTCATTTTCATCAGGCAGGCAGTCGACCGCCACGTTGATATACTTCTCAGTCCCCTGGAGCCAGGTCTTTCCCGCATGAGTATCCTCTATGGATTGGTTGCCATCAACAGAGTCGACAGCATGGACCTGGTAAACTGGCTCGTTCCGCGTGAAGCCATGGTGAATTCCCAAAATCTTGAAGTCCGCTCTTTGAGAACGTTCCAGGTATCCATCATCCCTTATATCGGTACCAACTGGAAGGTATCCGGATCCATTACAAACAGGTTCTCGCTTAACCTTCTTGCCGGGTACACCGGGGGGCTGAAAGGGGTCGAGGTGGGTGGATTGCTGAATATCACCAGAAATGATGTCAGTGGTTTGCAGATCGGAGGGTTTGGCAATATTGTGGGCGGCCATGGAAAGGGATGGCAGATTGCGGGACTTTTCAATTTTGACCTGGGAAAATTCGAAGGGGTCCAGGTCGGCGGGTTCTTCAATTATGGTCCCGATACGGTCAAAGGCGTTCAAATCAGCGGACTGGCCAGCATCATAACCGGCAGGATCAAGGGGGTACAGATTTCCGGGCTGGCCGGCATTGTCACCCACCATTGCGATGGCTGGCAGTTATCCGGGTTATTGAGCCTGACACTCAAGGATATCAAAAAAGGACAGATCGCAGGATTGGTAAATTATTGCAACAATTCCGATGGCCTGCAGCTGGCAGGGCTGGTCAACATCACGCGGAGGCACAACAGCGGAGTGCAGATCGCAGGCCTGGTAAATTACGCCACCATGGTGCACGGGGTACAAATTGGCATCGTCAATGTTTGCAATACTGTTGAGCGGGGCGTTCCGATCGGGCTTTTCAGTTATGTGCAGCAGGGTTATCATTTATTTGAACTTTCGGGCAACGAAATCTTTTATGGAAATGCAGCCTTTAAATCGGGAACAAAATCGTTTTATAATTTCATCCAGGTGGGTATCGGAAGCAATTACAAGTTACAGGGATCTTATGGCATCGGTACCATTTTCAAACTGGGCAGGAAATTTTCAATCAACCTGGATGCCTCCGCCGGGTTTGTATATCACCCGGTTGACACCATTTATCATGGGCTGCTCCTGAAATTCAACCCGGCAGCCGAATACCGGTTCGCCAAACATTTTGCCATTTTTGCCGGACCGGCCTACAACTGCTTCGTTTTTTCGAAAGGAAAGCCCAGTGCAACGGAACGGGGAATATCAACCTATGATTTCTATTTCAAGTCCACCGAAAACGCATCGATCCAGATGTGGATCGGAGGAGTTGCAGGGGTAAGGTTCTGAGTTTCCCTTCGGGATTATCTTTCCCTTCGGGATGTTTCACGCAGATTTTCGCGGATTCAGCGCGGATTTTCGCGGATTAAAGGTTATTGGCTATTCGGGTGATCGCAGATTTATCTAAGGAAATAGCGTTGAAATTGATAAGCAGCCCAAGTTTTTTATCCGGCAGTTTTAAATAGGTCAGCAACTATTTTTGATGGATATCAGCCAATACCTCTACGGATTTCACCTCCACGATTACCAGGTCATTGACCAGAATGTCCAATCGAAATCCGAATTCGAATTTTATGTCCATATAAGTCATGGGTATCTCCAGCTGATTCCGGACGTATAAACCAGAATTGGCAAGTTCATAGGACAATGCTGCCTCATAAACCGATTCAAGCAATCCCGGGCCAAGTATCCTGTGTATGTTAAAAGCGCATCCCTGACTAAATATGAAATTTCATTTTCACTCATCATAATTTGTTTTTGTCTGCGAAAATCTGCGCCTAAATCTGCGTGAAATCTTTTTGCTTAATCGGAGAAAACCCAAATGGTAATGCAACAGCATGAGAAAAATTTCATCAGAGATGAGGGTATCTCCTGATTTGATTGTCATCAAAGAAAATCAACACTCGAACCTGATGAAACAATAGGAAAAGAGGAGACCGATGAAGGACACATCAATGGAAGATGTACCTGGTATGATGGAACCCCGGTTATTAATACCCACATCTCGGGGTCCGGAAATCTTCGGAAGATGTAAGCTGGTAAAATTCAAAAGTAAATTCAACACGGGATTCATAACAAACGAACTCATTAAAAAATGAACAAATTCACATTCATTACCGTCCTCTATTTCACTATTTTCTCCCTGTGTGCCCAAACTCCGACGCAAACGGTCAGGGGGCGGGTATTTGATACGGACTCCAGGTCCGGGCTTCCCGGTGCCAATGTAATTCTTTTGAATTCGGATCCATTGGTCGGGACTACCACTGATGCAAACGGCAATTTCGTGATGAAGGACGTGCCGGTTGGGCGCCGCTCTTTCAGAATAAGCTACATCGGTTACAAACCCGTCATCAGACCTGAGATACTGGTCACTTCGGGAAAGGAAACTTTCCTTTCGCTGGAACTTGAGGAGGATATGGTTGCTGCCGCAGAGGTTGAAATCAAGGCCACTGTTGAAAAGGACAAACCTGTGAACTCCATGGCAATGGTCAGCGCCCGGTCATTTTCAGTTGAAGAAAGCAGGCGATATGCCGGTTCTGCCGATGATCCGATGAGGGCTGTTTCGAATTTCGCCGGGGTGGCTTCAAGCGCCGATGTCAACTCCAACGAGATCGTGATCCGCGGCAATTCACCCAAAGGACTGCTCTGGCGGGTGGACGGGGTCGACATCCCAAATCCCAATCATTACGCCTATGTAGGCACATCAGGCGGCGGGCTGACCATGTTCAGCAGCCAGGTGCTCAGCAATTCGGACTTCTACACTGCTGCGTTTCCTGCCGAATATGGCAATGCTCTTTCAGGGGTATTCGACATGCGTTTCCGAAACGGGAACAATGCAAAACATGAATTTGCCTTACAGGTGGGAATCCAGGGAATCGATCTATCGGCCGAAGGCCCTTTTTCGAGAAAAACCGGGGCGTCGTACCTGTTCAACTACCGTTATTCCATCCTTGCATTCCTTCAATATATTGATCCGGCGATGAAGAACAAGATCCCCTCCTACCAGGACCTGTCGTTCAAAATCAATCTTCCGGCCGGCAAGGCAGGCACCTTCTCTGTTGTGGGAATTGGCGGCATTTCCCGCTCAATGTTCGTGCCGGAAGAAGACCCGGCGCAATGGAAAACACTGGAGGACCGCACGAAATCGATGCTCAACAACAACATGGGAGCCCTGGCGCTGACTCACCAGGCGTCTGTTTCCAGGAAAGCATTCCTGCGATCCTATCTTTCAGGAACCTACAACAGCATCGATTTCAACAATGGATATCTTACCCCATCCGATGTGATTCTGCCGCAGGACAGCGTGAAACAGGAAAATTACCGATTTACGGCCGGAACAACACTCAACCTGAAATCCGGCCCAAAGCATTCAAACCGGAGCGGGTTATCGTATACCCGTCTTTTTTTCAACAGCGATATCCATGCAGTGAGCCCTTTTACCGGTTTGTTTTCGGAGGTTTATTACGGGCATGGCAATACCGATCTGATCCAGGCTTTCAGCGAATCAAAAATAGATGTCACTGCGAAAATAATTTTCAATGCAGGGCTTCATATTCAGTATTTCCTGCTGAACCGTCACTACGCCATCGAGCCAAGGGTGTCGGTTCGCTGGCAGGCAACTGCAAAACATGCTTTCAGCATCGGTTACGGAAAGCATTCACAAACAGAGGATGTTGGTGTTTACCTCACCGGAGTGCAGGTGACCCCGGAACAAAATGTGCAACCGAACCGGCGGCTTGACTTCAGCCGTTCTCATCATTTGGTGGTGGAATATGATTACATGATCCACCCCGCACTGCGCCTCAAAGTGGAGGGCTATTGCCAGTTATTGTATGATATTCCGGTAATCCCAGGAAATTATTACTCATTGATCAACAGCAGCGGAGGCTTTTACAACGACTCCCTTGCGAATGACGGAACCGGGCGGAATGCAGGGGTTGATATTACTTTCGAAAAATTTCTTACCAACCAATTTTATTACCTGGTCACCGTCTCTCTGTTTGATTCCAAATACAAAGGCGGTGACGGGATCCAGCGCAATACCAGGTTCAATTCGAATTATGTGGTCAACATTCTTGCCGGAAAAGAGTGGACCATCCGGGGGAGAAACCTCCTGGGAGTTAATTTAAAGGCCACCCTTACGGGCGGCGAATATTATGTGCCGATCGACCTCAGCCAATCGATGCTGCAACATCGTGAAGTGCCCGATGAGGCTCGGGCATATGATGAACGGCTTCCCGATTTCTACTACCTCGATCTTACCCTGACCTACCGGACCAACCACAGAAAGTTCTCCGGCACCTGGGCCGTGCAGGTTAAAAACCTGCTCAACCAGAAGCCACCCACAGGCTATGTTTACAATGATTATAATCAATCCGTTGAACCGGTGATTTCCATGGGGATCATCCCGTTCCTGAGTTACAAAATCGAATTTTAGAATATTCCGCTCCTTTCCCCCTGCGGGGTTGTTTCACGCAAATTTCAGCAGATTAATATTTGACTTTGCACCAGGATAAGTATTTTACTTGTTATCCGCGAGAATCTGCAGGTAAATCTGCGTGAACTTTATGAAGATTATCTATATTTGTCAAATCCTTGCCAGGGAAAAGTTGCATTGCCCGAATTAAACTTGTCATTGCAGATTGAAGGCACGATATTTCTGACTGATTACCATACATGAAACCATCCTTCTTTAAGCGAGTAAAAAGAGCGATCAAACGGGAAATCCGCCGGATAAAAGATGAACACCGGAGTACCCGGAGCCATCGAAAAAAACCTCCCCTTTCCTTCCGGTTCAACCGGTGGTTGAATAACTTAAAGCAGCAGGGCATCAGTGTAGAAAGAAAGCGCCCCCCAAAGCCTCACGGCCCATCACCCATCAAGCGATTTAAACACTATGTTGCCAGGCAACGTAAAAAGTACGCGGTGGTTTTTTCCTCAAAGTTTTTAATCATCACCCTGAATTCAACTGTTTTATACCTTGTTTCTTTCTTCCTGATCCATTTCCTCACCCATCTTGTAACGGGTATCACATCGTTTTTTTGCGACATCAGTACGACCCTCAATTACACTTTTGTTGATTTTCATATCCGATACTGGAATTGGACTGAAGAGATGGTCATCATTGTTTTTTCCGTTCCGGCGCTTTTCACTGTTCTGATCAGCTTGTTGGCATCGCTGGCTTTTACAAAACGTGAAAAGAGAATGGGTTTTTGGAAAAGGCTGCGAACCCTGACAAAAAGACAACGCCATAAACACAAGAAAATTCAGCGGCAAAAGGAACTTGAAATCCAGGTGCAACGGTTAAGCCAACCGTCGCAGCCACCCGGGAGAAGAAAAATAAAAAAAAGGTTGTCATGGATGGTGCGGTTGTTTTTGTTGTGGACATTGTATCACAGCACTACCTATTTTTTCAGCGGGATGTTATACTCGTTTCTCTTTCACAGGAGATTCGGATACGTCATATGGTATGCCTTCAACAGTTATTTTTTTGATATGCTGTTTTCACTCGTGGCGTTCCTGTCGATGGTTGCCATCGGGTATATTTTCTCGGTGCAGTTTTTCTATTCTGCCAGGATGTACCTGAATGATCTAAACGACAGAAACAGGATGCCATTCGTACTCAGCCAGGCAATTTTCCCTTTTTTCATCGGGATCATTCTTACAACGGCTATGCAGGTTCCTCATTTTGATCCTGCAGTGATCCTGCTGAATTTTTCAATATTTTTCCTTTTGCTTCCTTTGCCTTCACGTGCAGCCCGTTTCGACAGTCTTCATTTCGACAGCCGCGAAAAAATAGTGAAAATCAACTGGAAATGGGCTGCATGGTCTGCCCTTGTAGTCATTTCCATTTTTATTGCCACCAAGATCGGGATCCAAATAAGACTACCATAAATCGGAGCCATTTCAATTCGTACAATCCAGTTATTAAAGATCATTTTCAATGGAACTCATCCTTGACTTCGGAAATACACAAAAAAAACTGGCGTTGTTTGATGCCGGCAAACTGGTCCTGATTGAGAACCACCGAACCATTTCGCGAACCATCCTTTCAGCGTTCATTGATAGCCATCCTGGAATTACTTCCTGCATATTATCTTCGGTCATCAGGCATAGTCCGGGAATTCCGGAATTGCTGCAACAAAAGTTCCTGTTGATCGACCTGGACGAACACACACCGGTGCCCATCCTGAACAGGTATGAAACAAAAAATTCACTGGGTAAAGACCGGCTTGCATCTGCGGTGGCGGGTGCGGCAAAATACCCCGGGAAAAACGTCCTGATCATATCGGCAGGAACAGCCCTCACCTTCGATTTTGTAAATGACAGGGGTGAATATCTCGGCGGTTCCATTTCACCCGGGATGGAGATGCGTTTCAATGCCCTGCATACTTTTACCGACAAGCTGCCGTTATTATCATACCAGGAGCCTGCTGAACTGATCGGGTCAACAACCCGGCAAAGTATCCTTTCGGGGGTGATCAATGGTATTATATGTGAAATTGAGGGCATTTCACGTTGCTATCTTGAAAAATATCCCGGTTTGAAAATCATTCTCAGCGGCGGAGACCTGAATTATTTTGTCAAACCGTTAAAAATTAGCATCTTTGCACTCCCAAATATCGTTATACACGGTTTACAACAAATTCTCGCTTTTAATGTCAATAAAACCCTATAGCTTGCGTCTTTCTTTCATACTCCTCCTTTTTTTCATCAATCTGACGCTTTTTTCGCAAATCCAGATCATTTCACCTTACTCCCGCTTCGGTATAGGCGATCTTTCTGCAAATAACAATGCATGGAACATGTCGATGGGACAGCTTGGCATTGGGTTGCGAAGCCCTTATCATGTCAATTTCAACAACCCTGCCTCCTATAGCGCTTTTGATTCGCTTTCATTTGTATTCGAGGGCGGTTTCAACGGGGAATTTGTTACACTGAAGTCAGATTATCAGAATGTTAACCGTAGTTACGCCTCCCTGGGATACCTGCTTTTTGGAATGCCTGTCAACAGGTGGTGGAAAACGAGCATCGGTCTTGTTCCTTACAGCGATGTGGGCTATAATGTAGTAAATTACGAAGAGTATCCGAATGTGGGCACGGTAGCCCGCCTCTATTCCGGTTCCGGCGGGATAAGCAGGTTATACTGGGGAAATTCAATCCAGTTTGCCAGGAACTTTACGATCGGTGCCAACATTTCTTATCTTTTTGGCAGCATGAACCATGAAGCGAGGGTATTGTTTCCCGATTCGGCAAATGCCATGAATATCAAAGAGATTTTCTATGTAAGCATGAATGATCTCTATTTCAACTTTGGAGCCCAGTATAAAATTAAATTGAAAAACGATGTGGCCCTGAATCTTGGCGTCGTCTATTCACCTACCTTGAGCATGTCGGCAAAAACCGACATCTTTGCTGCGACTTTCCTGATAAATTCAGCTGGTGTTGAAGCCCCCCGCGACACCCTTGCCCTGGCGAAAGGATACAAAGGGCGGATTGTCATTCCCATGATGATTGGCGGTGGATTTTCATTTGCCAAAACAGATAAATGGACACTGGGGGTCGATTACAAATGGCAGAACTGGGAAAAATTCACGGCATTCAACATCGGTGACTCACTGGTAAACAGCTGGCAAGTCAATATCGGAGGCGAAATTATCCCAAATACCGACAATTACGGCAACTACCTGGCGCGCGTACATTACCGTCTTGGTTTTGCTTATGGTAAAACCTACCTGCACCTCCGTGGCCAGGACCTGAATGAATATGGCATATCCTTTGGCATCGGGCTTCCTTTGCGGGGAATGAGAACCATGCTGAACCTTGGAGCCCAGTATGGTGTGAGAGGCACTACTGCCGAACATCTTATCCAGGAAAGCTATTTTAAACTCGTTGTCGGATTCTCCATTTATGAAAGATGGTTTGTCAAACGTAAGTATTTCTAACCTTGAATCCTTTTCTTTTCAATCGTATTGGTTCGATCATGCTGGCATCTTTACTGCTATTCCTGGGTTCCTGCAGCAAATCGCCACAACCTAACCCTGCAATAAAAGTGACGGAGGATGGAGCCCTGATGTCGGCCCGGAACATTGAGGTGTTGTTCAGCGATTCCGGAAAAGTCGAGGCACGGCTTACCAGCCCGCTCATGAACAGGTATGCCGGCGAAGCCCCATATCTTGAGTTCCCCAACGGGTTTAAAATCTATCTCTTTGACTCGATACAGCAAATTACTTCGACCATCGTCGGAAACCGGGGCATCCGGAGGGAAAATACACATATCATGGAAACCTGGGGCAATGTGATCGTACGCAATGAAAAGAAAAATGAACAGCTGAATACCGAACACCTGGTCTGGGATGAACGCCAGCACAGGATATGGACAGATGTAAAGGTTAAAATCATCAGACCTGACCAAATCCTCTATGGCACAAGGATGGAATCAAACGAGTCATTTACCCGCTATTCCATTCAGGGTGTCACCGGTGAAATGGCTGTAAAAAGTGACTCCATCTGATTTCCGAAAATTCGTTTCTTTGTGACTAAATGGTTTCGTCAACCTGTTTAATTGGGAAATTGTGGTTATAATGAGTGCAATGCTTTGTTGTTTGGTGAATTATCTATACTTTTGCACCCTGTTTTAAATTAAAAGATATAGTAGCATGGCGATTATTGGAAAAATTAGAAAACATTCAGGGCTTGTGGTCATCATTGTTGGTGTCGCAATTTCTGCCTTTGTGATTGGAGACTTTAGCAAGAAAACCGCAAGAAATACCAACGACATTGGCACTGTGAACGGGGAGAGTATTCCATATGCGGAATTCAACGCCAAAGTGGAAAAAAATCTTGAAAACCAGAAACAAAATTCCGGCAATGATAAAATCAGTGACCAGGAAACATATCAGCTTCGTCAAAGTACCTGGACAGGTACGATTAAAGAACTCCTGATGGGCGAAGAATATGATGTCCTCGGCCTGACCGTTTCGCCTGAAGAGCTTTTCGATCAGGTACAGGGAAAGCAGCCACATCGTTTTATCCTTCAATATTTTAAAGATCCTGCAACCGGTCAGTATAATCCTTCCGTTGTATTAAATTATCTTAAAAACCTTGATAAAATGGAGCCCAAAGCCAAAAATCAGTGGCTTCAGTTCGAAAAAGCTATTAAGGATGACCGGCAGGAAACCAAATTCAATAACCTGATCATCAAAGGTTATTATATACCGAAGGCATTTTTAAAACGCGATTTCATCAACCAGTCAAAGGCGCTGAAAATTCTTACTGTTGCTCCTGAAACAACCTCCATTTCCGACAGCACCATCAAACTTTCCGATGCCGATTACCAGAAGTTTTATGATAAGAATAAAGTCTATTTTTTCCAGGATGAGGCATCACGTGATCTCGACTACGTGCTTTTTGAAGTTAAAGCTTCCGATTTAGACCGGAAAAAAACAGCTGAAGATGTCGCCATCCTTTTTAAAGATTTTCAATCGAGCCTGGATGCGATGACCTTCACCAACGCCAATTCCGATGTCAAAGCGGATACCATGTTTGTAAAAAAAGGCACCTTCCCGGCCCAGCTTGACACCCTCTTGTTTGCCTCCAAACCCGGCCAGGTCTTCCCGCCATTCGAATTCAACAATGCCTGGTATATGGCCAGGTTAATTGACATGCAGGAGCGTCCCGACTCCATGAAAGGATCCCAGATCCTGGTTGCTTTTTCCGGAACGGGAAACGAAAACGTCAAACGTACAAAGGCTGAAGCCAAAATTAAAATTGACAGCCTCCTGACTGCATTGAAAAAGACACCACAGATTTTTGCCGACGTTGCAAAAAAATATTCCGATTATCCCACTGCAAAAGATGATGGCGGTGACCTTAAATGGTTTAAGGATGGCAATCCGAATTTTGATCTGTTCTTCAAAGCCGGGATTGAACTGAAGCCCAACGAAATGAAGGTTGTTGAAACACGTATCGGTTATTCGCTTTTCCTGCTTAAAGAGAAATCAGCTCCCGTGAAAAAAGTGAAAGCGGCTGTCATTACCAGGGCCATCGTGCCAAGCAACAAAACTTACCAGGACACTTATATGAAGGCGAGTGCTTTTGCCGGACAGAACAAGACCGTCGATGCATTCGAAAAGGCTGCTGTTGCCCAGGGCCTTCAGAAACGGTCGGCGCCAAACATCCGCGAGATGGATAATTACGTAATGGGACTCCCCTCTGCACGTGAAATGGTTCGTTGGGCATTTGCCGAAAATACGAAAGTCGGAGAGGTAAGTCCTGTTTTTGATTTTACCGGAAAATATGGGATTGCCATTTTGAAAAACATCTCTGAGAAAGGGGTCCAATCTCTCGCCAATGTAAAGGCCAGGATTGAACCATCGGTAAAGGGAATGAAAAAGATAGAGATCATGGCTGAGAAGATGAGCAAAGTATTGGCCACTACCAAAGATATTACGGCACTTGCTTACAAACTGAATACAAAACTTGACACCTCCATGGTTACCTTTGCAGGGCCTAACCGTTCGAACATCGGCAGGGAACAAGAACTGGTTGGAAAACTGTTCATTTCAAAAAAAGGAGACCTGCTGGGTCCGCTCACAGGCAATTATGGCGCTTTCTTTGTATACATCAGTGACATAACAGAAGCCCCGGGAAAGGAAGATTTCTCGTTTGAAAAAATGCAACAAATGCAGAGCTTCAGCCAGAGGGTAACCAACAATATGTATCCCGCGATTGAAAAGACTGCCAAAATCACGGATAACCGGTTGAAATTTTATTAACAGGAGAGACCCCCGACGAAAATATCGGGATAGAAAAAAAAATGAGGGGCGGCACAAGTGTCGCCCCTCATTTTTATCTATCTGTCAGCCCCCCTGCATTTGCAGTTCAGGGACCTCTACCCTGCTTATTCAGCAAGTACCAGCACTTTATTGTTGACCACCTCGATCACCCCGCCATTGATGTCAAAAAAGTGTTCTTCCTTTTCTCCGGTATTAATGATCTTAACTTTCCCTTTCCGGAGAACGGAGATCAAAGGGGCATGATTATTCAGCACTTCAAACGATCCGTCGATTCCAGGTAATTGTACCAGACCGACATTGTCGCCGGTAAAAATCGTTGAATCGGGTGTTATAATTTCTACTTTCACTTGTTACGTGTTACGCGTCACCTTAATTTACATACTGTCAGCAAGCATCTTTTTCCCCTTCTCAATCGCTTCCTCGATGGTACCAACCATGCTGAAAGCCGATTCGGGGTATTCATCAACGACCCCATCCATGATCATATTGAATCCTTTGATGGTATCTTCGATGTTCACAAATGCACCGGGGATTCCGGTAAATTGTGTGGCTACGAAAAATGGTTGCGAAAGGAACCGCTGCACGCGGCGGGCCCTGGATACCACGAGTTTGTCTTCGTCAGACAATTCATCCATTCCCAGAATGGCGATAATATCCTGAAGTTCTTTATACCGCTGCAGGATTCTTTTAACCCGCTGGGCGGTATTGTAATGTTCATCTCCAACCACATCGGGAGAAAGGATGCGGGATGTGGAATCCAAAGGATCCACGGCAGGATAGATTCCCAATTCGGAGATTTTCCTGCTCAAAACGGTGGTTGCATCAAGGTGGGCAAAGGTGGTTGCGGGTGCAGGATCGGTTAAATCGTCGGCAGGAACGTAAACGGCCTGCACTGAAGTAATGGATCCGCGTTTGGTGGAGGTAATGCGTTCCTGCATGATTCCCATTTCAGAAGCAAGGGTTGGCTGGTAACCAACGGCGGAGGGCATACGGCCCAATAAGGCCGATACTTCTGACCCGGCCTGCGTGAAACGGAAAATATTGTCAATAAAAAACAGAATGTCGCGTCCACCGGATTTTTCATCTCCATCACGGAAATATTCCGCCATGGTAAGTCCGGAAAGGGCAACGCGGGCGCGCGCTCCGGGAGGCTCGTTCATTTGCCCGAATACCAGGGTCGCCTGCGATTTCAAAAGCTCTTCAGGGTCAACCAACGATAAATCCCAGCCTCCCTTTTCCATGTCTTCCTGAAAAGCTTTGCCATAGCGGATAACGCCCGATTCGATCATTTCACGCAACAAGTCATTCCCTTCGCGTGTGCGTTCGCCAACACCGCCAAAAACCGACAATCCGGCATATTTTTTCGCGATGTTGTTGATGAGTTCCATGATAATAACCGTTTTCCCGACACCGGCGCCACCGAATAAACCGATCTTGCCACCTTTGGAGTAGGGTTCGATGAGGTCGATGACCTTAATCCCGGTGAAAAGAACCTCTTTGGAAGTACTCAGCGTATCAAACTTTGGAGGATCACGATGTATGGCATAAACATTTTCTTCTGAAACAGCACCAAGCCCATCAATGGGTTTGCCGATCACGTTGAATAAACGGCCACGAACCATGTCTCCGACCGGCATGGATATCGGCCGGCCTTTTGCGACCACATCCATTCCGCGGCGCAAACCATCGGTAGAATCCATGGCTACGGTTCGCATGGTATGTTCACCAACATCGTATTGACATTCAAGTACGATGACGTCTCCTTTTTCGTTTGTTACCTCAAGGGCATCATAAATATTGGGAAGTTTAACCTCTTCATCAAAAACCACGTCGATAACCGGACCGATGATTTGAGATATTTTTCCATTATTCGTCGCTTGCATGGTATAGCTTAATATTTAATGCAAAGATAAAATATCTGGTTGATTAAATGTTTGATGTGGAAAAATTTTACCGTAATTTTGTAAATTGTTGTCTTATTAACCCTTACAAAATACCAATGAAGTTATTAAAATTGTGGTTGTTGCTATTTTTAGCTATGCCGGTTTTCTCATTTGCACAGCGAAATACAGATGCCATTATCGACACCATTGAAACATCGAAAGGAACCGTCCTCCTTTATAAAAACTTCACCTGGGAATATCTTCAGGATGAGCCAGTGATGATGAGCCAGGAGGATGATTCCACGGGTTTGTTCACAGCACAATGGATCAATGACCAGATCTTTGCATATCGCATAAAACCAGATTCAATCCGCGATACGGTGATCATGCTCACTTCCCCTGACCGGATATTCACCTTACCGGTTTATGGCAAGCTTTTTCGCGGGTTCACCTATACCCATAAGGGGCTGGATATCAAGTTAAATAAGGGCGACACCATCCGATGCGCCTTTGATGGCGTGGTGCGCTATGCGAAATATAACCGCGGCGGATTCGGCAACCTGATCATCATCCGTCATTACAATGGCCTTGAAACTTACTATGGACACCTGTCAAAGATTCATGTCAAGGTGAACGAGGTGGTGAAATCAGGCGACCACATTGGTCTGGGTGGGTCGACCGGGCGGAGCCGCGGCCCTCATCTGCACTTTGAAGTGCGGTATAAGGATATACCGCTGGACCCGTTCAGGATGATCGATTATGACAACCGGAAATTAATTTCCAACACATTCCCGGTTACCAAACGTGTTTTCTATCCCAATGATTTTGCAGCCAACGCACAAGTCGTCAGGATAAAAAGCGGAGATACCGTCGGGAAACTGGCACGAAGGTACCACACCTCCGTGAAAGAAATTTGTGCCATGAATAAAATCAAACCTACAACCACATTGCATGTAGGAAGGTCGATCAGGGTGAGATAAGGGAATTTACGAAATCCGTGGAAAATATTTCCGCTAATCAGCTTTGGAATCAGCAATAAAAGCAGGATCAGGATTCCTGGCAGGTGTAAAAACTTTCTTCTGAAAAAAAATCAGGATTAAAACGCCGGTAGTGATTGAAGAATCTGCAATGTTGAAAACCGGCCTGAAAAAGATGAATTCTTCACCTCCCCAAAAAGGCACCCAGGTAGGATAATGCGATTCAATGAGCGGGAAATAGAGCATGTCCACAACTTTCCCATGTAAAAATGCACCATAACCTCCCCCTTTGGGGAGAAAGGTGGCAAGTTGCATGTAGTTGCTCTCATTGAAGAAAATTCCATAAAACGCGCTGTCGATAATATTGCCGAGCGCTCCTGCAAGCACAAGCGAGATGCACAGGATCAGCAGGTTATTTGCCCCTTTCCTGGTTACCCGGTAAAGCCACCAAATAATGATGACTACGGCAAAAATGCGAAAGAGGCTTAGCAATAATTTGCCATAGTTCCCGCCAAGTTTCATGCCGAAAGCCATTCCTTCGTTTTCTGTAAAATGCAGGAAGAACCAATGCCCAAGAACCGCATGGCTTTCACCCATGTAAAAAGTAGTCTTGATCCAAAATTTGAGCGCCTGGTCAAGGACCAGGATGGCAAGAACAATAACTGCAGCTTTTTTCAAATGAATTGTTGTTGCAGGAATGATTATTCCATATCGGGATCGATGGGACGGACAGCCACAGGCGCTGCAACCTGAACACGTTTGGCTTCAATGCTCAAGGTGGCATGAGGAACACTTCGCAGGCGGTCGGCCGGGATTAATTTGCCGGTAACCCTGCAAATTCCATATGTTTTGTTTTCAATCCTGATCAACGCGTTCTCCAGCGATTTGATGAATTTTTCCTGCCGGGCAGCAAACTTGCTGTTCTCTTCCTTGGAAAAAACCTGGTATCCCTCTTCAAGCACTTTAAATGTGGGCGAAGTGTCATTGGTATCATGTTCATTGCCTGTTGTATACGATTCTGTCAGCAGCTTCAGATCGTTGTGTGCCTTCTCCAGCTTCTTCAGAATAATCACTTTGAACTCCTCAAGTTCTTCATCAGAATACCGGTTTTTTTCCATCTGTGCTGTGGTAGTTGGTTTTTTCATATTTCAAATGTGTTAATCAACCCTTTTTATTTCAATGAATGTTGAAATCTTGTCGGTAATTTCAATCAATACTTTTTTAGCATCATCAATTCCATCAACAACATCGAACGATTGGGCCAGAGTTTCCGAGCAAATGTATGAAATATTACGATTCACAGCCTCATCTATCTCTGCCTGTGACTGGAATTTAACCATAATTTTATCTGTCACCTCGAATCCTAAATCCTTCCTGAGGTTCTGTATCCTGTTGATTACTTCCCTTGCGATACCCTCCTGCAGCAGTTCAGGGGTGAGGGTGATATCAAGGGCAACCGTCAGTGATCCCATGCTGGCAACCTGCCATCCGGGAATATCTTCCGAAAGGATCTCAACATCATCTATCAGGAGTTCAACCGGCTGACCCTCCACCTCGATGGTAAGCCTGCCATCCTTTTCAAGGGTGCTGATCTCCTTTTGCGTGATCGAGGTTACTGCTGTGGCAAGTTGTTTCATCAGTTTGCCATAAAGGGGCCCAAGTTTTTTAAAATCGGGCTTGACCTTTTTTACAAGGATGCCTGCCGTGTCGGTGATGTATTCGATTCCCTTGACATTGACCTCCGACAGGATCAGGTTTTTCACTGCATCAATCTGGGCAGCCAGGCGATCGTTCATCACGGGGATCAGCACTTTATTCAGTGGTTGGCGTACACGCAGTTTGGTTGATTTCCGTATGGACAAAACCATGGATGCGATCTTTTGAGCCAGTTCCATCCGTTCTTCAAGATCTTTGTCGATCACCGAAAGATCTGCCTGGGGGAATTCAGTGAGGTGCACCGAATCAACCGGGAACCTGTCAGTCACCTTATTGAGATCGACAAAAAGTCGTTCAGCAAAGAAAGGAGCGATGGGTGAAGCCAGCTGTGCAATTACTTCGAGGCACCTGTAAAGCGTTTGGTACGCAGATATTTTATCCTGTGAATAATCTCCTCTCCAGAAACGACGACGGCACAGACGCACATACCAGTTGCTCAGGTGTGCGTCGACGAAATCGGAAATAGCCCTGCCGGCCCTGGTTGGTTCATAATCGGCATAACTTTCATCTACAACCTTGATCAGGGAGTTGAGTTCCGAAAGGATCCATCGGTCGATTTCGGGGCGTTCACTGATGGCAATTTCAGGTTCGCTGTAGGAAAAGCCATCGATGTTGGCATACAGGGAGTAAAATGCATAGGTATTGTATAGTGTCCCGAAGAATTTCCGCCTGATCTCTTCAATTCCTTCCACGTCAAACTTCAGGTTATCCCAGGGTTGCGAATTGGTGATCAGGTACCATCGGGTGGCATCAGGTCCGTATTTATTGATGGTTTCGAACGGGTCAACGGCATTGCCAAGGCGTTTCGACATCTTGTTCCCGTTTTTGTCGAGCACCAGCCCGTTGGAAACACAGGTCCGATAAGAAACACTGTCAAAAAGCATCACCGCTATGGCATGGAGGGTAAAAAACCAACCACGGGTCTGATCAACCCCTTCGGCAATGAAATCAGCAGGGAAGTAGGTGTCCAGTTTCCGGGTCTGTTCAAACGGATAATGGTACTGGGCATATGGCATGGCGCCGGAATCGAACCAGACATCGATCAGATCGGTTTCACGGTACATCGGCAGCCCGTCATCCGTTACCAGGATGATGTCGTCAACAAACGGGCGGTGCAGGTCGAATGAGTGGTAGTTCTCCTCTGAAGTCTCTTCCGGGTTGAAATTCTCAAGCGGGTTGGTTTTCATCACCCCTGCTTTTACCGACTTTTCAATTTCTACTTTTAATTTCGCCACTGAACCAATGCAGATCTCTTGCCCCTGATCGGCCGTTCTCCAGATCGGGAGCGGGGTGCCCCAGAACCGCGAACGGGAAAGGTTCCAGTCGACCAGGTTTTCGAGCCAGTTGCCAAAACGCCCGGTACCCGTTGATTCAGGTTTCCAGTTGATGGTCTTGTTGAGGGCGATCATCTCATCCTTATAAGCGGTAGTACGTATAAACCAGGAGTCGAGCGGGTAATAGAGGATGGGCTTGTCGGTACGCCAGCAATGAGGGTAAGAGTGTTCGTACTTTTCTGATTTGAATGCTTTGTTTTCGTGTTTGAGCTTGACAATGATGTCAATATCCACCGGGGGGCAATTGCCGGCCACACAGTTGGCATCATATTCAGGTTTCACGTAACGGCCGGCAAACTCGCCCATCTGTGAGGTGAACCTCCCCTGTTTATCAACGAGGGTGAGTGATCCTAAACCATACTGGCGGCCCACGCGGAAGTCATCAGCACCAAAGCTTGGTGCGATGTGCACAATGCCTGTACCATCTTCGGTGGTAACAAAATCACCGATGACCACCTGGAAAGGATCACCATCTAAGGGCTGGGCATAAGGCATCAGCTGTTCAAAGCGGATGCCTTCAAAATCCCTGCCTTTGAATTCAGAAACCACCTGGAACGGAATGTGCTTATCACCTTCATGATAATTTTCCATTTCAAGCAGGCTGTTTTTCTCAGGAAAATACTGGTGCATCAACTCTTTGGCGAGAACGACCGTTTGTTCGGTATACGTGTAGGGATTGAATGTCTTCACCAGCACGTAGGTGATATCTTTCCCCATGGCCAGGCCGGTATTTGAAGGCAGTGTCCAGGGGGTGGTGGTCCAGGCCAGGATGTACAATTCGCCGAAAAGGTCGGTGAAGAGGAATTCCGACTTTTCATTGCGGATTACCTTGAACTGGGCGACAACCGTGTTGTCCTTCACCATTTTATAAGTGCCGGGCTGATTCAGTTCATGGGTACTGAGGCCGGTTCCTGCGGCAGGGGAATAGGGCTGGATGGTATATCCTTTATATAACAGGCCCTTCTCATATAACTGGCCCAATAGGTACCATACGCTTTCAATGTATTTATTTTCGTAGGTGATATACGGATCATCGAGATTCAGCCAGTAGCCCATCCTGATGGTGAGATCGTCCCAGCGGTCTTTGAATTTCATCACCTCGGTACGGCATTCTTTGTTATAATCTTCGATGGAGATGGATTTCCCGATATCCTCCTTGGTGATGCCCAGTTTCTTTTCCACCCCTATTTCAATGGGTAGTCCATGGGTATCCCAACCGCCTTTGCGGCTTACATAAAACCCTTTCATGGTTTTGTACCGGCAGAAAATATCTTTGATCGCCCGTGCCATGACGTGGTGGATGCCGGGAATGCCATTGGCCGAAGGGGGTCCTTCGTAAAACACATAAGGCGGTTTGCCTTCAGTCAGTTTCAGGCTCTTTTCGAAGGTGCCATGTTTCTGCCAATAGGACTGGATTTCATCGCCAATCCTTGTCAGGTCGAGGGTTTTATATTCAGCGTATTTTTTACTCATTGTTTGTCTTTCATCATGCCGTCTTCAGATTCCCGGAAGTTCAGCCAGCTATTGATCTGACTGTGCCATAAAAAGGCGTGCAAAATTACGAAAAATTCTTTAACCCCATCCTAAATCCCTCCCCAAGAAGGGAGGGATTTTCTCCCCCTTGCCTTTTTGGGGAAGGGGGTCAGAGGAGATGGGGCTAAAAGCACTCCAATAATTATTAATTTAGCCCTCAAATAACACGCACCATGACCGACAAAACGACCATTATCCTTGATAACATTCAGTCGCGTAAAAGCGTTCGCAATTTTACCGGTGAACCCGTCACCAAAGCCTGTCTGCTGGCGCTGTTGAAGGCGGGAATGGCTGCTCCGTCTGCACGCAACAGGCAGCCCCTGGCTTTTATTGCTGTTATAGACAGGGCCAAACTTGATGCCCTTGGCGACGGCCTTCCATTTACAAAGATGCTCTTCAAGGCCGGGGCGTGCATCGTTGTTTGCGGTGATTCCTCGATTGAACTCCAGGAAGGCGCTACAGATCTATGGGACCAGGATGCCGCCGCGGCAACAGAGAATATCCTTCTTGCGGCAGAGGCGATGGAGCTGGGAGCGGTGTGGTCAGCGCTGTATCCCTATCCCGAGCGGGAAAACCATGTGAGAAAACTTTTAAAACTGCCACCATCTGTAACACCTTTCAGCATTGTCCCCGTCGGCCACCCAACCGGGGAGGATCAGCCCAAGGACAAGTTCAAGGCGGAGAAAGTTCATTGGGAGGACTGGTGAACAAGCGGACGGGCGGACGAACGGACAAACCAACACCTCTTCAGACACCATTATCCTAATTCATGCTTTATTCTGCTTGACAGGATTCATTTCTCCTTACTCTGAAAAAATCGAAAAGGCAAAATGGATTTGAGGTAAATTATTTCAGCATGGTACAAAATAATTGCGCCTTCAATGACCCCATCTCCCTGACCCCTTCCCCAATGGGGGAAGGGGAAATAAGTCCCTCCCTTGTCGGGGAGGGATTTAGGGTGGGGTCTGCCTGGAAAGGATTTAAATTCAAATTCCATGGGTTTGATGCCGTTTTGTTGACCTCATTCCTGTTATGACCCTTTCCCCCTGACCTTTTACCCAGGAAGGGAAGGGTGACTGCAAAAGACATGAGGCGTGGACTCCCGCTTTTTCCCTACCTTTGCAAAAAATCCAATCATAGTGAGAAAATATTCATATTCCCGGTCTTGGACCGGTTTCGCTTTACCCATCTTGCTTATCTTGTTTGTTTCAAGGGTTTTTGCCCAGATCCCGCCAGGTTATTATGATCCGGCTAACGGCATGACCGGGGTGCCTTTGCAGGCTGCATTGCATAATATTATCAAAGGGCACACCGTCATCTCATACAGCGGGCTCTGGACGGCATATTATACTACCGATGATAAGCCAAACGGCAAAGTGTGGGACATGTACTCTGACATTCCCGATGGCACTCCCAACGGAAACCCGCCTTATTCATATACTTTTGGCACAAATCAATGCGGCAATTACAGCGCGGAGGGCGATTGTTATAACCGGGAGCACTCCTGGCCCAAGAGTTGGTTCAACGACACCCCTCCCATGAATTCGGATATCTTTCACATTTACCCGACCGACGGGAAAGTGAACGGGACGCGCGACAATTACCCGTATGGCACGGTTGATGCTCCCAGCTGGACATCACAAAACGGGTCTAAACTTGGTGCCTGCACGTGGCCGGGATATACCGGAACGGTATTTGAACCCATCGATGAGTATAAAGGAGATTTTGCCCGCACCTATTTTTATATGTCAACCCGTTATTATACAGAGGATGCCGGCTGGGCTGGCAGTCCTGCGACCACCGGATCTCAGCTCAAACCATGGGCATTGCAACTGATGTTGCACTGGAGCCTCATTGACACGGTTTCTCAGAAAGAGATCGACCGGAACAATACCGTTTATGGAATGCAGCATAACCGCAACCCTTTTATCGATCATCCTGAATATGCTTATGAAATCTGGGGCAACCCGGTGGGAATTGCCGGAACAAACAGCACGGATAACCGGCTTACGGTTCATCCCAATCCTGTCACTGATCGTTGCACCGTAACCCTTCCTGCAGGAGTTGCCACCAAGAACCTGAAAATCTCGGTCATCTCTGTTACCGGGATCAGGTACCAACCTGGTTATTCACAAAGCGGGAGTAAACTTACCTTGGAGGTTCAATCACTGCCAAGGGGAGTTTTTTTCCTGATACTGACAGCTGAATCCACCTCTTTCCAGGCGAAACTGGTTAAGGAATAGGTTAATAACGGGAACAACAGAACGGTACGATCATCTGTCACGTGTCCTACATCCTCTATTTACTTATGCCCTCTGAATTTTGAATTTCCTAATACGCCCACTTCACCCAGATTGACCCCCAGGTGAACCCGCCGCCAAAGGCAGCAAGGATGATATTATCGCCTTTTTTCAATTTATCCTCCCATTCCCACAGGCACAGTGGAATGGTGGCATCGGTGGTATTGCCATAACGGTCGATGTTGATCATCACTTTTTCTCTTCCAACACCCATGCGGCGTGCTGTGGCATCGATGATGCGCAGATTGGCCTGGTGGGGAACCAGGTAGGCAATATCATCTGCGGTCAGGTTGTTACGCTCCATGATCTCTGCCGAAACATCTGCCATGCGGGTCACTGCGAATTTGAATACAGGCTGTCCCTCCTGGAATACAAAATGTTCTTTTGCATCGATGGTATCGTGAGAAGGCGGACTTACAGAGCCACCTGACTTCATATGCAGGTAATTCCTGCCTGAGCCGTCAGTACCCGCGATCGAATCCATGATCCCGACCTCTTCGGTGGTTGGTTCAAGCAAAATGGCACCGGCGGCATCGCCAAACAAAACGCAGGTTTCCCTGGCCGTATAATCGGTAATGGACGACATTTTATCTGCCCCAACCACAATCACTTTCTTAAACATGCCCGTTTCAATATATTTTGAAGCGGTTATCAGGGTAAAAAGCAATCCGGAGCAGGCGGCATTGATGTCGAAACTGAATGCATTCTTCAATCCCGCTTTATCACTGATGATATTGCCGGTAGCCGGAAAAATCATATCGGGGGTGACAGTTGCACAAATCAGAAGGTCAATCTCTTCGGGTTTTGTACCGGTCTTCTCCAGCAAGCCCTTCACAGCTTCTGCGCCCATGTCGGAGGTCCCCAGGCCTTTTCCTTTAAGAATATGACGTTCCCGGATGCCGGTACGGGTCATGATCCATTCATCTGTAGTTTCAACCATGGTTTCCAACTCCTTATTGGTCAAAATATAAGGAGGAACCCATCCCTGGATTCCGGAAATCTTCGCTCTGATTTTTGACATGGTTCGTTAAATATTGTTAAGAGAATACTGTTCGAGCGCGTGCTTGATCTTCTGGGAAAGTTTGGCATCGTGCACCTCTTTGGCCATCAGGATCATTTTACGGATGGCATTGGCATTGGAGATACCGTGTCCAACAAGAACGGTCGAATTGATCCCGAGAATAGGGGATCCGCCATAGGTTTCATAATTAAAACGGTCGAGGTAGGAATCTTTGATCCCTCTTTTCGCCAGAACGCGGTACATGGCTTCAACCTGTTTGAGAACGATATTCCCAACAAAACCATCGCACACGATTACATCTACATTGTCGCGAAAGAGTTCTCGTCCCTCTACATTGCCAACGAAATGAAAATCCTTTGAATCTTTCATCAGCTGGAACGCGGATTGAGTGGTCAGGCTGCCTTTTTTTTCTTCTGCGCCGATATTGAGGAGCCCAACCCTGGGCTTTTTCACATGGAACACATGTTCGGCAAACAGGGATCCCAGGATACCAAACTGGTACATCACATCGGGTTTGGCATCAGGATTGGTGCCTACATCGATGAGGACCGACGATCCGCCATTTTCCTTGGGAATATAGGCAGGTGTACTGGGCCTGATAATCCCCTGGACTGTATTGACGCTATAAATTGACCCAACCATCATGGCCCCGCTGTTGCCAGCACTGGCAAACGCCTGGATCTCTTTATGTTTCAACATCCTGAATCCCACGGAAATACTGGAATTAGGCTTGTTTACCAGGGCCTTGGTTGGCTGTTCATCCATTTCGATCAGGTCAGGAGCATCCACGATTTCAAACACACCGGGGTTAACGCTCTCTTCCTTCAGAAAGGTCAAAATGCTTTCCCGGTCACCAATCAAAACTATTTGATCAGCATCGGGAAGTTCCTTTTGAGCCAGGATAGCACCGTGAATCGTGGCTTTTGGAGCAAAATCACCCCCTAAAACATCCAGACCGATTTTCATTGGCAGCGATTTAGGTAAAAAAACTATTCCGCAGAGGCCTTCACAATGGCTTGTTTACCACGGTAATAACCGCATTCGGGGCATACCCTGTGGTACAAAACAGGTGCGCCGCAATTTGAACAAACAATGGTTGTGCGGGCAACAGCTTTGTCATGCGTTCTTCTTTTGTCCCGGCGGGTTGTCGAAATTTTATGTTTCGGATGTGGCATAATACAATTTATTTACGATTTACGAATTACGAATTCTTCTTTTTCTTTAATTGGTTCAGGGCCTCCCAGCGGGGATCCTGCATGCGACGCTCACTCAGTTCTTTTAACTTTTTTATTATGTCGGGATCACATTGACTGTTTCCCTCTTCATCCTCGGGATGAATCCGGCGGATTGGCAACAACAAGTGAATATACTCATATAAAAACGGTCTCAGATCAAATTGATGTACGGTTTCAGGTATGATCTGAACATCTTCACTCTCTTCATGGTAATGATCGCCAAGTTTGATAATCAGGCGCTCCTTACCGCTTACCTCGACACTCATCAGCTCATTGCACCGGTCGCACGCCACATTCACCTTCCCCGTGATCTCCAGATGAAGATCCATCATGCGCTCTTCCTTGGCCATGGTCACGATAACCGTAACCGCTCCGCCTGTGATTTCTGTGTCATTAACCTGTTCAAAGAACGTGTCTCCGATCTGAAAATCGAATGTATGCATTCCGGGATTCAATCCACTGAAGGCAATTTGATATTGATTCGGGTTGTTCACGTTTCCCCTAAAAAAGTCTGCAAAATTAAAAATTAATTTGATGATTACCAAATACCTATTTACTTCTATCTTTGTCAAACTGTCGGACAATTTAACATGATGTGCTTATGATCAATCAATTGATAACAAAAATGCTCCCCCTGATGCCCAAAAAACTGGTATGGATATTTTCACGGAAATATATCGCCGGGGAGACCATCGATGATGCAATCAGGGTTTGTCGTGCACTCAACGCGCAGAACATTAAGATTACCATTGATCTTCTGGGTGAGTTCATCACGCGGCTCGATGAAGCTACCGCAAATAAAAATGCCTACCTGGAAATTATCGAACGGATCGAAAAAGAGAAAATTGATGGAAATTACTCCCTCAAGCCTACCAGTTTCGGCTTATTGATCGATCCCGAAGCCTGTTACCGGAACATCCGTGAAATATTGGCCAAAGCAGCTTCCTATGGAAATTTTGTAAGGGTTGACATGGAAGATTCGCAATGCACCGATCTGGAAATCGACCTTTTCACAAAACTTCACCGGGAATTTCCTAAAAACGTCGGGTTGGTTCTCCAGGCCTATATGAAACGTAATCTACAGGATATCAAAAACATGAAGGACCTTCACCACGCCGAAGCCCCATTAAACTTCCGCTTGTGCAAAGGGATTTATGTGGAACCGGAAACCATAGCCTATAAAAAGTACCAGGAAATTAACGACCACTATCTCGAAGACCTTGAATACATGTTTCAGCAGGGCATGTACCCCGGTATTGCCACCCATGATAAACCGCTGGTCGAAGGCGCCTATAAACTCATTCAGAAATACGGCATGACCAACGACAGGTTCGAATTCCAGATGCTTTATGGCGTAACCCCTGACCTGCGGAAGTCAATTGCAGACAAAGGATATACCATGCGTGTGTACGTGCCCTTCGGGAAAGAATGGTTTGGCTATTCAACCCGCCGATTGAAGGAAAACCCAAAAATGGCGACACATATTATAAAGGCGTTGTTTATCAGGGGGTGATGGAAGTTGGGAAGTTGGTAAGATGGTAAGTTGGTAAGTTGGTAAGTTATTGGTTCGGATAGCGCTTTTTCCGAAGTTTGCACTTAGTGGCAGTGAGTACCTTTAAGAGTTCTGTGATTTTATTGTGCAGGATTATCGTTCTATCCTTGTTGACAAGGCTTGCATCTTCCAGAATTTCGAACCAGAATTGTGTCTCGTCACACTCCTCAATAACAATGCAAATTTTAGCATAATATTCGGCCAGAGACCTTGCACGGGTTGCTGCACGAAAATTAGCTGCCATTGAAGTTCCGCTTCTTATAAGCTGACGAATCAACACTTTTGCAGATTCCCCATTTTGAAAATTATTGAACTGACGACACAGGTCAACAGCAAACTGTTTTGTCTTTTCCCTGTATTTTTCATTAAAATTGTTCGTAATGTGGTTTTCCATAACGATTTTTATGGTTAATCCACTTTGACACTAAAAAGTCAATCTATTGTTGATAACTTTCCCGAAAAAGATCTCACTAACGGACCAGCTTACCAGCTTACCAGCTTACCAGCTTACCAACTATTTAAATGCCTTCTCCAGCATCCCATCACCACCCAGTTTCAGCCGGTCGAAATATTCCGGTGCCGGATTGCCCATGATTTTATCCACATACATCTTTGCCAGGTACTGGCCCAGCATGAAGCCCTGGCCCCGTAACCCCAGGAATAGTCCGAGTTCAGGATCAATGATCATTCTTGGTTCCACATAATAACCCGCCCATATGGCCTGGAACCCCACCGAAGAGAGTTCAGGTATCCAGTTGGTGAAGATCTCTGAAGCAATTTCAATAAAATCCTGTGAGTTGACCTTGATATTTTTATCGGCTTCCATCGATTCGATGGCCGGAGAGGCACAACCAATAATCTGTCCTGTCTCGGCCAGCTGTTGCCCGTAAACCGCGGTAAATCCTTTATAACGCCTGCGGTCGATCAGCATTGGCAAAGGTTTGCCTTCCATGCCGAGCATTGGCAAACGCCGGGTGATGAAGGCCTGATGCTTCACCGGGAAGAGTCCGGTTTCAATGTTTAACTGGCCGGCAAATTTCTCACCTTCCGGTCCCAGGGCATTGATGAAGATTTCAGTTTCGTATTCAACATACCGATGCTGGTGGTTCCTGACAAGGATGGTATATCGTCCGTTCTCCCGGTTCACATCGATGAGTTTGCAATCTTCTTCAACCTTACCTCCTTTGTCGATTCCGATCCGCCGGATCAGGTCGATGACACGGCCCGGGGTTGCCTGCCAGCAATCACGTGTGATCAGTGCCGACTGGTAATTTCCCAGGTTTGGGTTGATCCGTGGAGATATCTCCCTGGCAAAATCCCTGGGTTCGACCATATAGGCATCCGACCACGACATCGATTCAATCAAAGCCCGGTACATGTTGTCATCATGGGCAAAGGTTACATAGTTGATGGGGCGGTAGTCAATGTTGTGAATTTTCTGTAGATCCTTGAAAATCTCATGGTTATGCACAGCTATGTCGGACAATTCGGGTACCGAAAAATTCGGACGGCCCCCAGCAATGTTGCGCCAGGAAGCTCCACGGCCATAATTAAGCAACACCGGTGCCATCCCGGCTTCGCCCAGGTAACGAAAGAGCGCACTTCCACCGATTCCTCCCCCGGCCACCAGCGACTTTACCCTGATTTTCTCAGGGTTTCTGCCGTTCACACTGGTGATGACCCTTTCGTGTGCCAGCCTTGGATAAAGTTCGCCCATGGCTACCTGGTTCGACAGCGGGCCACGGGGCGTGGGTTCTCCGACAATGGATATTCCCGATCCGCGGAGGGTCGATTTTAACCGTTTGATGCAGCGTTTGCCACGGCAGGCACCCATCCCGAGACGGGTCGTATGTTTCACCTCATCAACAGAGATGAATTTACGATCACCGATGGTTTCCAGGACCTCATCCATGGTAACATCATCACAATGGCAGACATAGGTGGTTTCCTTTGGTTCAATTGAATAGGGCTTGAACAGGATGGGTGCAGGATAATTTTCCCTGACGATGAATCCGCGCACCTGGCTTAATTCCTCGCCACGCATCGTGAGGGAAAGCACCCTGGCAATGTTAGTCTTGTTGGACTTCCGGAGAATCTTTTCAACGATTCCTTCGCCAAGTTTTTTCCCTTGATTATCGACCAGGTAACACGCCGATTTCTCAGCCACTTCATATTCGATGGGCAGGAAGAGCCAGTTCTTTTTAATGTTGTACCCGAAAATTGCCAGCCCGGGACACTGAAAAACACAATCCATACAACCGATGCATTTCCCGAAATCGATCTCCGGCACCGTGCTGGTTGATGTTTTGGTAATGGCGCCGTGCGGACATGCAAAAGCACAGGGGTTACATGCAAAACCATACAAACAGTCGATAAGCACAAATCCCTTTTCCTGCATTCGTTGCGGTGTGGGTTGAGCAGGTTCGGCGATAACCCTGACGGGGTGTTGCTGCGAATCGATGTACTCTTTCGACAGCGACAGATAATCGTCATAATCATATGGTTCTGCCATTTCATGGATGACATCATAAGCAGCCTGCCTGCCCCGGAGAACAGCACTCGTGCCTTCTCCGATCCTAATGGCATCGCCGGCGCCAAAGCACCGGCGGCCAAAGATCTCATTGCCCTTGATCAGCAATTGGTCATCCTGTACAAGGCCGGTGCAGATATTGATGGCATCAATGCCATCGATGATCTTCTCCGTTCCGGGAACGGGTTTGAAATCCTTACATTCAGCCACGACGGCACCGGTGATGCCATCGTGATGTTCGTTCGGAATGGCTTTCAGCAGGATGTGTGAAGTAAGGACGGGAATGCCCAGGCGGCGAACACGGTTGGCCTGGACAGGGAATCCGCCTTCACCGGGCATGGCTTCGAGAATGGCTTTGACCCTTGCTCCGGCCTGCATCAGCTGATACGATGTAAGGTAACCGATATTGCCAGCCCCTACCGTCAGGATGTTTTTACCAAGCAGTGTAAGTTCCTGGTTCATCATCTTCTGAACCACCGCTGCGGTAAAAACACCCGGCAGGTCATCGTTTTCAAAAGCGGGCATGAAAGGCACCGCTCCGGTGGCAACGATCATGTATTCTGCATCAACGAAATAAATTTCTTCGGTTCGGATATTTTTCACGGCAATGCGTCCTCCTTCCAGAATATCCCACACGGTCGAGTTCAGAAAAATGCCATCATGGTTGTCCCCGGCAAGGGTTTTGGCAATATCAAACCCCCGCATGCCACCAAATTTCTGTTCTTTTTCGAAAAAGAAAAACTGGTGGGTCTGCATCAGGAACTGCCCGCCTATTTTGTCGTTGTTGTCAATAACAATATTGGGAACCCCATGATTGTTAAGCTCTTCACGGGCAGCCAATCCTGCCGGCCCAGCGCCAATGATGGCGACGGTGGTCTTGAACACATTGATAGGCTGATCTTTATCGACCGGCGTGACAGATGGAACATAATCATGGGGGATCTCCTTCACTTCCTCAACCCCGTCAATCCCTGTAATGCAGATGCGTTTGATCTGGCCATCAACCAGCATTTCGCATGCCCCGCATTTGCCGATGCCGCATTCAAGGCTTCGCTCGCGATTGCTGAGGCTGTGGCTGTGCACCGGGTGCCCTGCCTGGTGAAGCGCTGCCGCTATGGTGAATCCTCTATCACCGGTAACCAATTGTCCTTCAAATAAAAAAGCAGATTGTTCTGTTACTGGTACCTCCAGAATGGGATGCGAGGTGATCTTGTACATAGCGGGTTATATTTTGGGTGACAAAAATACTATTTTCCAGATTCAAAAAATATCACTTTGTTAATTAATTCACAAGTCATAGGGGGAAATAAAATCCCAGGGAGACAAGAATTTCAACCTGAACTTGCTTGCTAACCTCCTTTTCATAGAGGAGACGCGTTTGAATCGTGGCCTTTAAAAATTTATTGAGTTTTATCCCGACAAAGGTTTTCATCGCCAGGTCAACGGGTTTATCATAATTTTTAAAGACCAGCAGGTCACAGTTCCAGTGACTTCCGGTCAGGAAACTTACATCAGTCTGCAGATGCATGCTGAGTCCGTATTCGAAAGTGCAGCTTTTCCACCTGGGGACACCATAAAACGAAATGACATAAGGTTGGTTGTATACCCCCCGGTTGCGAACCCAGGTAAATCTGGCCGCAGATAACCCCATACTGATCGTACCAATGCGAGAGATGGCCCCTGTAAAACCTGTTGAAAAAGTCCAGAGTAGAGGAGTAAGGAATGAACCACTGAGCGTTTTCACCACGACACCATTACTGTCGTGTGAATAACGGAAAGAATTGAAAGTGCGTGTGGCAAGGTTTGAAAAAACAGAAAAGGTGATTTTTTTTGCGATCCTGACCTCAAGCCTCGTATCCAGCGTGTTTTCATCTGGCTGAAACCGGAAGATGCTGTCAAAAAAATATTGAATTCCCAGCTCATGAAAAAAGGAATTGCTGATCCTGATATTCCTGTCATCTGAAAATTTCGACCGGTATTTAAACTGGTGGAAAAGTGAAATCATACTGGTCCTGTCACCCTGGTGCCAGTTTACAAAAAGCTGGTTTGAATAGAAAAACGAATATTCCATATCCTGGGCAAACCTGAATTTTACCGGTGAGACTCCCGTGTCTGCAAGTCTCACAGCTGCCATTACGAAAAGGGTGTCCTTCCTGATCAGACACTTTCCATCGCCATTTCCGGAAAGAACCAAGGTACAAAGCAAAACAAATCCGCCCCTTATTCCCAAAACTTGCACCAGCTGATCGTTTGAAAAGGTCCATTATACGCGTGTATGTGATGAGGATGAAAACCCTGGTCAGATGATTTCCATTCTTTGATTTTTGCTTAAATTCCAGCTTTCCTGCATGTCAATGTTAAGCCATATCAGCCTGATCCGGGCGGTTAGATTATATTTGACCGCATCTTCTAAATCGAAGAGCCGGTCGTTGTAGGAACCAAGGAAAGTAGCCCAGGTTACAATGGCTGTAAAATCAGGTTGTTGCCTGAGCGTATCCTGCCCCTGACCCTCTTCCAGCGGACGGATAAGATCCAAAATATCTCCCAGTTGCAGCCCATCAACTGTTTTGTAAACGGAATCCGTGCTCAATGCTTTGATGATTTCATAACCAGACCATTGGCATTTTGCAGTGTCACGCAGCAGCAGGGTGCCTTTGCTGTTAAAAATCATGTGGCTTAACAGGTATTTGCGGCATACTGAATTCCTGATGGTTTGAAAATACTCCGTGGAGTCGGTGAAGATATACTGACCGGCCATGGGATATTTGTGCTGATGGAGAAAGGAGATGATCTTTTCCGGAGTTTCCTCCCTGGGTTTCGTGATCCCGTATTTCCACTTCACAATGGTGACACAACTGGCGGCAGTCATTAATATGACAAGCAATAAAACCTGGATGGCTTTCATCTTTGATGGATTTTAATAAAACTGTTTTTTTAACTATTGACCCTAAAGGCGCTAAGACGCCATGAATATTTTCATTGATCATAAAATATTTGCGCCTTTGCGCCTTTGCAGTTTAGAAAAACATAAGCCTCGCGGAAAGGTCTCTCCGCCAAGGTTATTTAAAGGTGATGGTCAGGATATCCCCGCTGAAGGTAACAGGATATGTTCCTGCAGGGACAGTGAAATTTTCGTCAAATCCAAGTTTTTTAAGCAGGTCCGGGTCAAAAGTCAACGGACCGTCAAGGTTGAATTTTCCATCCGAAAAACAGTTCATCCGGTGTTCAGTATTCATTCCTTTGCTTCGTGAAACAGTGAATTGGCACGTTTTATCCCTGACCATTGTCATTTCGCCGGCCATTTCACCCGGTCCCGGCTCCATTCCCTCTACCCAAATATGGCAGCACCCTCCTTTCTCCCGGGGGATGCATGATTTTGTCGGTCCATCCCAATAGGCTTTAGCCGAGAAAACCACGTGTATCTGCAGCATACCCGACGGGATATATTTTTCCGAAAAAACAGAGGCCGTAAATAATAGGCTCATCAAAAGGACAATGGTCCTGTATAATGCTTTCATGATGATTGAATTTTAAAAGTCGCAGGTCGAATTACCCGGCGACCCTATCCGGTTCGTTGTAATGTTTTGGAAGCACAACCCACTACCCGGAAAAACGCCGTCCCCGGCTTTCGTTCCAACAATCAAATTAGTCCATTGCGGTTTCCTCCCCCTGTTTTTTTCGTTCCATGCTTAATCAGGAAAGGAGCCAAAAGGTAATACATGAATTTGCCCTTTTTTTTCAAAAAGTCCCAAATAAAATTATAATCTGATATAAATCATTATTTTACGTTTTTGGCTTGGAAATTATCTGAAAATTTTTTAGTATCTTTGCAGTCGAATTTCAAATAGGGATAAAATCTAGAGGAAAACATGGAAAAAGCGAAAGTTTTGTTTGTTGCGCAGGAGATCACACCATATCTGAAAGAGAGCCCGATGGGTACCATCGGCCGGTACCTTCCTCAAGGCATCCAGGAGAAGGGAAGGGAAATCCGCACCTTCATGCCTCGATACGGCAGCATCAATGAACGCCGGAACCAGCTTCATGAGGTAATCCGTTTATCGGGCATGAACCTGATCATCGATGACACCGACCACCCACTGATCATCAAGGTAGCCTCCATTCAACAGGCACGCATGCAAATATATTTCATTGACAATGAGGATTATTTTCAGAGGAAATATACCATGCATGACAAAAACAACAAGTTCTTTTCCGACAACGACGAGCGTGCCATCTTTTTCTCGCGCGGGGTGCTTGAAACCGTTAAAAAACTTGGCTGGGGCCCCGATGTGGTTCACTGCCATGGCTGGATGACAAGCCTGGTCCCGATTTATATTAAAAAGGCTTACTGCGACAATCCCCTGTTCAGCGACACAAAAGTGATTTATTCCATTTACGATGATGATTTCGACGAATTGATGCACAAGGACTTTGCCGCCAAAATCAAACTTGAGGGCATTAATTCCAAGGATCTCAAACACTATAAAACGCCAAGCTACGTTAGTGTGATTAAGGCAGCAATCGATTTTTCGGATGGGGTGATCATCGGCTCTCCCAAGATCAATCCCGAACTGGTGAGCTATCTGAAGGAAATTGATAAGCCCTACCTTGAATATCAACCCATGGACCGCTATGTGGATGCTTACAATGATTTCTATGAGGAAGTCATTGTGAACGACCCGGTAGCTGTGGACTAACCGCAACTAAATAATCCGAACAGTTTGAACCCTTCCCTGTCTAAGCTTCCTGTCATGCTGCTGATCAGTTTCCTGCTGATCCTGGCCATTTTCTCCTGTAAAAAGGACCCGTATGAAATCGGATACGATCTCCTTCCCCCAAGCGACACATTGCATGTTTTGTCCACGGACACCTGCACTGTGGAGGCATTTTCAGAAAGGCAGGATTCTGTGCGCACTGACAAAATATCCTCCCTGATCATGGGTTCCATGGTGGATCCGGTTTTTGGCAAATCGACTGTAGGCTTTTACTCACAGTTGCGGCTCTCTTCCGAAGGAATTGATTTCGGAACAAATCCCGTTCTCGACTCCGTTGTCCTTATGCTATTTTATAAAGGTTATTACGGCGACACCCTGACCCGACAAAACGTGAAGGTCTATGAAATCAGTGATAACTTTTCCTATGACAGTATTCATTTTTCGAGTCAACATCTCGCAACATATCCGACAGTGCTGGCAGACCAGGATTTTGTTCCCAACTATTCTGACAGTGTTACCGTGTACAAAGAAAAACTCGCACCTCATCTCCGGATCAACCTGACCAAACAGACAAACTATCTTGGGCAAAAAATCCTTTCTGCTCCAACAGATGCGCTGGCAACCAATGCCGCCTTCATCAAGTTTTTCAAAGGGCTTTACGTTACTGCAAGCCCTGTCAGCGATAAAGGCGCCATCCTGAATTTCTCCATTGCCAACGGGATGTCAAAAATGGTTGTTTATTTCCACAACGGGAATGACCCGAAAGACGATTCGCTGAACTACGACATCTCCCTGAATGAGGTTTGCGGCCGGTTTATTCACGTTGATCATAACGGGTACATCGATGCCAACCAGGATCTGAAAAGGCAAATCCTCAATCACGACTCTGCCCTGGGCATCAACAAACTGTATCTCCAGGGAATGGGCGGTGTTAAAATTAAATTGAAATTTCCTTTCATGAAGAACTTCAGCAAGGGGAAAGTTGTTGCGATCAACGATGCCGTCCTTTTGCTCCAGAAAGCAGATGCTGACACCACATTTGCTCCACCGCCAATACTTACCATGGTCCGGCAGGACAGCATCGGAAGAATTGGATACCTGGTTGACGAGAATGAGGGCACCACCTATTTTGGAGGCACGTATGACGGAACGAAACACTCCTATTTCTTCCGGATAACGCAACACCTGCAAAACGTTTTGCAAAATTCCTATGCAAATAAATTTGACCTGTACATCATGGTGAATACCCCGGTAACTTCAGCTTTCACGCCAAACCGGATCATCCTTAATGGAACCAGCTCAATGGTTCCCGGCAATGATAACAATCGTTTCCATCTGAAAATGACCTATACCATATTGAATTAATTTTACAAAAATGTGTGGAATTGTCGCCTATATCGGTCCCCGCGACGCGTATCCCATCCTGATCAAGGGAATACACCGGCTTGAATACCGCGGTTATGACAGTGCCGGAATTTGCTTGCTGAATGACGATATCCGGATTTTTAAATGTAAAGGAAGGGTTTCCGACCTCGAGGCATTTGTTGAAGGAAAAAACATTTCAGGAACCATCGGCATGGCACACACGCGGTGGGCAACCCATGGAGAACCCAGTACCATCAATGCCCATCCTCATTTTTCTCAAAATAAAACCCTTGCCCTCATTCATAACGGCATCATCGAAAACTATGCTGTACTTCGCAGTGAGTTGAAAAACCGCGGCTATATCTTTACAAGTGAAACCGACACAGAGGTGCTTGGTTACCTCATCGAAGACATCATGATCAACGAGCATGTTTCGGTTGAAGATGCAGTACGTATCGCGCTTAACCAGGTGATTGGCGCCTACGCCATCGTGATCCTTGCCAAAGATTTTCCTGATAAAATCATTGCCGCCCGTAAAGGAAGCCCCATGGTGATCGGCATCGGCAAAGGCGAGTTTTTTGTCGCATCAGACGCGACACCAATAATTGAATACACCGACAATGTTGTTTACCTGAACGATGAAGAAATCGCGATCATTGAGCGCAACAAGGAACTGAAAATCAAGACGATAAAAAATCAAAGCCTGACCCCTTACATCCAAAAACTCGTACTGAGCCTGAGTGAAATAGAAAAAGGTGGTTTCAAGCATTTCATGTTGAAGGAGATTTACGAGCAGCCACGGTCGATTTTCGACTCCATGCGCGGCAGGCTTCATGTCGACCAGGGCATTGTTACCCTCGGAGGGATCCGCGATTATGAACAAAAAATTTTAAATGCCAAGCGTATCATCATTACCGCCTGCGGCACCTCCTGGCATGCCGGGTTGGTTGGTGAATACCTGATCGAAGACCTGGCCCGCATTCCGGTTGAAGTGGAATATTCATCCGAATTCCGCTATCGTAACCCAATTCTGAACGAAGATGATATTGTCATCGCCATTTCGCAATCAGGTGAAACTGCTGATACACTGGCCGCGATCGACCTGGCCAAGTCGAAGGGAGCCACCGTTTTAGGAATATGCAACGTGGTTGGCTCATCCATTGCACGTGCAACCCATGCGGGGGTTTACACCCATGCCGGCCCTGAAATCGGTGTTGCATCTACCAAGGCGTTTACCGCCCAGGTTGCTGTCCTTACCCTTTTCGGCTTGCTCATCGCACAGAAAAAAGGCACCGTCCCGAATTCCCAGTTCCAGAAGATCCTGCTGGAACTTGATTCGATTCCTGGCAAAGTCGAACGCATCCTTAAACTGAATGAAAAGATCAAGGATATTGCGACCATTTATAAAGATGTAAAGAATTCGCTCTACCTCGGCCGCGGATACAACTTCCCGGTCGCCCTCGAAGGGGCATTGAAACTTAAAGAGATCTCTTACATCCACGCGGAAGGTTATCCTGCTGCGGAAATGAAACATGGCCCGATCGCACTGATCGATGAGCAAATGCCCGTTATATTTATCGCTACCCGCCGCGGAATCTACGAAAAAGTCATCACCAACATTGAAGAGGTCAAAGCCCGGAAAGGCAAAATAATTGCGATCGTCACAGAAGGCGATGAATCGGTAAAAAACCTTGCCGATCACTGCATCGAAATACCCGATACCGAAGAGATGCTGATCCCATTGCTGGCCACGATTCCGCTGCAACTCCTCTCCTATCACATCGCCGTGATGCGCAACTGCAATGTCGACCAACCGAGGAACCTGGCGAAGTCGGTGACGGTGGAGTAACAAGTCCTTCGTTACTATTCCTGCTTTTTTTTACCTTTTACCGTATAGGAGAGTATATAACTTATACCTTGGTGGATGAGGGTTTGTTTTAAGAGAAAATTGACATTTCCATTGTAATCTATATTTCCGGAAAAAGACCAGCCGGGTTGTTGATTTACCAAATAGGGACAGGTCATAACTCCATTGTCATCAATCGTTGGATAAATCTCCTCCGTTGATAAAAACCTGATTGTCCATTGTTTTGTAAAATCATCATGGTTGATATACCCATCATACAGCCATGTCGTGTCAGTGTTATCTGGAGCGCTGTAGGTGATGGTAAACAAGTAACGGCCCGTATAGCTGCCATATGGTACCGGCGTGTCGTCTTTCTTGCATCCATCGATGAAAGTCAACGCAACCAGGAAAATAATCAGGCATGAAACAGGTTTGATTTTCATCGCCAATAATTTCACTCAAAGATAAAGAATATTCAGAGAATATATCCATTCCTCAGCAGGATGTGCATATCAAGTCAAGTGCAGACCTCCTGGAAATAAAACCAGAATAAATGCGAATGAATGTGAGAGGATGAGAAAGATCGGTCTCTTAATGTGGCGGACTTTCAAGGGCAATGAATTTTATCAATAAACCCTCTGACACTTTTGCTAATTTCCGACTAATTATCCAAGACAACTTTCTTTGTAACACAGCCTCTTCGTCACATTCCGCTATCTTCATTCGGCGGAACCGGCTGATCAGGCGCAGGAGTCAATCTCCACCATAAAGTCCTCCTGTTTACATCAAGGGAGATTCCTTTTCGTTTTTTATAAATTAGGGTAACAACGATCGCTGTTGCGATCGTTAACCCACGAAACACATTGGATGTTCCCCCTCCGAGCGCATTTTCACTAACCGAAAATATCTCCCAGGATAAATTCATCAGAAAATGCATGAGGATGGGCGCCCATAAGTTATAATTCCATTCGACATATAACCAAGCAAAAAGAACGGCACCCATAAATGTAGTCAGGAATATACCAATGATTACAGAAAAATCAGAACTCTGATATAAGTGACCTGTCGCGAATAAAATAGCACCCAAAATGATAGAGGGGATAAATCCAAGTTTCGTGTACCTGAATAACTGCCCGAATAAAAATCCCCGAAAATAGAGTTCTTCAAAAAAACCCGCACAAATGGTGAGTTTAATAATTTCCGGTATTGTTATTTTGTAATTCACCGGAAAAAAGATAACTCCCCCGATAAACATAGGCAAAGTAAACAAGCCAGCTACCAGAAATCCGGTAACGAAATTTCCGTTTAATCCCAAATATCCAAAAATTTTAATGTCTTTGTGGATTATTGCTGTACCAATAAAAATAGGGATTCCGGTAACGATATACGTTAAGATGTAGCTGATGATACGAAAATTTATCAGCAGATCGATTGCGGAAAATATGTTGACAAAATATTCAGATACAGCATAGTAAGCCGAAAATGATATGATTACAATGATGGAAGTCCGCAGTGTTTTATTCATCATCTGGTTTGTATAAAATTTTCAACAGGGGAATACAACAATGATTTATAATTACCATTACTGCTTTTTTTTACCCTTTACAGTATATTTGGTTAAATATGTTTCACCCCAATGTTCGATACTGTACCCGAATTTAAAGTTGACATTTCCGGTACCATCAAAATTCCCGGAGAAAAAACCTCTGGGATAAGTGTTTACAAAATCCGGATAGGTCATGACACCATTGGAGTCAATATCAGGGTAGATTTTCTGATTTGATAAGAAACGAATGGTCCAATGTTGTAGAAAATCATCATAACTTATATTACCATCATACTGCATTGTTGTGTCGGGAACTGTCGACTGGGTAAGGGTTGTTGTAAAAGAATAATTTCCGGGATATTCAACCTTGGGAACTGTATTATTTTGTGCGTTCTCTTTCTTACATCCATGGATGAAAGTAAAAGTGATAAGCATAATAACCAGGAAAGAAACTGATTTGTATTTCATAACGTGATGACTTCACCCAAAGGTAATATTAAACTATGAATCTCAGACACCAAATAGCTATCTAACGTGAGTTCGATGTAAGAAAATGCGGTTTGTTATTAACAGAAAAATGTTGATAAATATTTGAATATCAATTGTATAAAAGAAAGATTCTTCCTAATTTAGTTAT
>Ga0209083_1000490_pt1 | contig 58571 bp, 32 predicted proteins | sample AM7aDNAmetaG_FD_184132 | JGI IMG/M metagenome (GOLD analysis project Ga0209083, IMG submission 184132) | Freshwater microbial communities from Finland to study Microbial Dark Matter (Phase II) - AM7a DNA metaG (SPAdes) (version 3) | ecosystem: Environmental > Aquatic > Freshwater > Lake ...
TTCGCTCAAAAGACGCCCGTTGATGACCGCGATGGCATCCCCGCCCACATCAGTAATCCCCGTCAGATGGTAAATCGTACCGCCATAGATCTTGACCGGGGCCTGAGGGACTGCGACAACGGCAGGAGCCTTTGCGGAAGCTGTCGTGATCTTCGAAGGGGCGGTGCGTGCCACTTGCCGTGACATGAGCGTAAAGAATGCGGTCAGAGAAAAAACGACCAGGATCCCCAGCGCGACTTTCCAGTAAAGATTTCTCCGTGCGACATGGGATTCCTGTACCCGGATAAGCTCCTGCTCAAGCGCGGCTCCCATCGGGTCACGATTCCACAACTTCTGGGTCGGTGGAGGCGTCGTGGTCCTTGTTTCCTGCGCGCGACTTGTTTTTTCAAGAGCTTGCTGGATTAAACTCATACACTCACCCCCTGGAGGTCGGCCTCGGCGCACTCCACCAGCAACGGATCGACCATGAAAGTATTTTTGGCATAAGCGGCGAGCAACGCCCGATCCGCCAGAACGTTAACAACCCTTGGAATTCCCTCGGAGATCTCATAGATCCGGCGTATCGCGTCCGGACTGAAAAAATTCTCCCGTGCCCCGGCGACATTCAGGCGGTGTGCGATATAAAGTCCGACCTCCTCCAGACTCAGCTCCGGCAAGTGACAACGCACGGTGATCCGCTGGCGGAGCTGCTTGAGATCCGGACGCTTCAAAAGATCTTTCAGTTCCGGCTGTCCCATCAAAATGATCTGGAGAAGCTTTTGCGTCGTGGTTTCGAGATTCGACAGAAGGCGGATCTGTTCCAAAGCGCGGGGCGGAAGGAGTTGCGCCTCATCAATGATCACCACCGCATTAAATCCCTTGGCGCTTTCCTCAAGCAAAAAACGGTTCAGACAGTCAAAATAATCCTTCCGACGCCTCGCCCGGGGCTTCAATCCGAAATCCTCCACGATCCCCTGCAAAAGTTCCAGCTCGGAAAGTTTCGGGTTAAATACAAGAGAGCTGTGCACGTTCTCGCCCAACTGCTGGAGGAACATCCGCGAAAGCGTGGTCTTGCCCGCCCCGATCTCTCCCGTGATCTGGATGAAACCTGAGCGACGCTCCACGCCATAGCGCATCGCGGAAAGCGCGGCCTGGTGGTGCTTGCTCAAATAGACAAAGCGAGGGTCCGGCGTAACATTGAAGGGGGACTCATTCAACCCGAAAAAAGTCTCGTACATGCTTCACCCTCATTGTGAACTTCCTTGCATCTAAAAAAACGAAAGCACTCTCAGTCTAGCTTAGGCGCCCGAGAAAGAAAGCTCCAAAACACGCCCATCCTTGCGGGAGATCGAGATGCTCAAAGGATTCCGTCCGTCTTTCGTGTAAATATTCTTTTCTCCGCTCATCAGATCGGAGACAACCATTTTCCCTTTGATCTTCGCAAGCCGCGGCAAATAGATCATAGCGCTTTTATCTTCATTCCCGTTATTAACCGCCACAAGAAAATAGCGATTCCCACGGCTGAAAAGCGCGGTCTTCACGTCCCTTGTGAGGGAATAGCTCATGAGCGGTGTTTTTAAGTGATTCAGCACCCCGAGCACCAACTCCGGAACCGGCTCCATGCCCAAGTGGATGATTCGCCCCTTGCCGACTTTTTTGATATAGCCGACCGTTTGTTTTCCGTAGGTCCCGAGATCGGCCTGGATCTTTTCGCATCCCTCCGCCCGAAAAACATAAACGGAACTATTGATCGGGATCGGTATCTCCCCTTTCCCGAGCGTCAGCGTAAACTGACGTTTAAATTCAAAAAGCGTGCGTTCGGGCTCTTCAAATCCCACGCTCTGATAAGGCTGGAAATCATCGTCCTTCCGCGGGAACGAACGAAAGGCCACAAGCGTGCCTCCATTTTCAACATAACTTCTCAGATTCTTGTGCGCGGCCCTGTCAAGCCACTGATTGCCGGAATAGAAAAGAACTTTCTTTTGTGGGACGCCGCGGCGGGGATCGCACATATCATAATCCACATCTCCCTGATAAAGTGCCACAAGGATCGGGCTATTGTGGGTCAACGTACGGGCCGCATATTGCAGGGGGTTAAAAGTCACGCCAATCTCGGTGAGTTTCTTAAGCGAGGTAGGCTTGAGTCGCTTGAACACGGATACGATCTGTTTGAAAACATCATAAAGCTCACCGCGCACCCGTCCCCATTCATTGATCGGGGACATGTACCAATTGTCACGGTTGACCAGCATGTACCAATTCCAGCCCTTGACTCCCGCCAGAAAAGCAGAAAAACAGATCATCCGGTAATGGTTCGGCGTAAGCACACTGGTTTCATAATGCCGGCCGTGCCAGATGCCCGCCTGAAATTCGGCAATAAAGGGAAGCTTCGAGACACTTGAAAGATAGCGGATCTTGTCGCAAAGCTTGCGATGTTCGAACTCGTCCTCTTTAAGCTCGTTGGAGGGATAGAGGTCCACACCCACGGCATCGGAAACGTCTTGAAAAGCCGCCCAATCATGCGCGTAAAAGAAGGGATAGGTGTTCAAATAGATAGGAATATCGACGCCAAGATCGCGATACATGCCGATGCTCCCCTTCGCGACTTCCTGGGTATACCAGTATTTGAACTTGAAATAATCGAGATGCCTCTTCAACTCCTTGTCGCCCTTGAGCGGAAGCCCCTTCTCACCGGGAAACATGGTGGCAATGAAAGGAGACGCCTCTTCAAAAGAGGTGTAACGCGTTCCCCAGCGATCGTTCATCGCCGCGATGTCCCCCTTGTAAAAGGTACGCATAAAATCCTGGAAAAGCCCCGGCTTCCCCGAAAGTCCGTACTGATGTCCGAACACATCCGGCCAAGGATCGATCTCGTTGTCCGCCTGGAGCATCAGAATGTGACCATTCTTGCGGGAAGCGAGATAGGGCATGAAAACCTTGCTTACTTGTTTGAGGTATTCTCTCGCGTAGGTAAGGAATTGGGGATGAAGGCGGTGATATTTGTAGGCGTAATCGGGAACCCCGTCACGCGGCCATTCGCTGTAGATGTAGGGCCCCGGACGGAGAATGACCCAAAGGTCTTCTTTGCGGGTCAATTCGAGAAAGGCCTTGAGATTCCGGGCCTCATCCGTCTTTCCGGTAAAATCAAAATGGCCGCGCTTGTATTCGTGGAAATCCCAAGGAACATACGTGGAAATGATCTCAAGCCCCATTTCCTTGACGCGCTTGAGGGAATCGCGCCAGCAGTGGGCGTTCAGACGCCAGTAGTGAACTTCGCCGGAAATGAGTGGAACTTCTTTGCTGCCGACGAGAATCTTCTGGTTCTTGATCTGAACTCTAGGCATCCACCACCACAAGGTTGATCGTGCGTCCCGGAACGATGAAAACTTTCTTCAGCACCTTCCCCGCGAGCAATTCTTTGATACGGGGTTGTTCGAGGGCCTTCTGCTTAACGACATCCTCCGTCTCTTTGAGAGAAACGACCATTTTCGCCCGCACTTTACCGCCCACAAGAATAGCCATCTCCGCCTGATCCTCGACCAGGGTGCGTTCATCATACTCAGGCCATTTTTCATAGGCAAGCGTCTTCTCATGACCAAGACGCTTCCATAATTCCTCCGCGATGTGCGGCGCAAGCGGGGCCAAAAGGAGCAGGAACTTCTCCAACATTTCCCTGGAATGATCCGGATCAGGGCCCACTTCGTTCACGAGGATCATAAGAGCTGAGATCGCGGTATTGAAGCGCAACCCCTCCAGATCCTCGGTCACTTTTTTGACGGTTTTGTGGAGAAGCTTGAGCTCGGCCGGATTGGGCGGACGGCTGAGAATATTCGTATGGAGTCTGTCGTCCTTGTCGATAAAAAGACGCCATACTTTTCCGAGAAAGCGGGAGACTCCCTCCACCCCGGAACTTGACCAAGGCTTGGTCATCTCAAGGGGGCCCAAGAACATTTCGTAAAGCCGGAGACTATCCGCGCCGTATTGGGCGATCATCTCGTCGGGATTCACCACATTACCGCGAGACTTGGACATTTTCTGACTATCTTCGCCAAGGATCATGCCCTGATTAGTCAGCCTCTGGAATGGCTCTGGCGTCGTAACGACCCCGAGGTCATAAAGCACCTTATGCCAGAAACGGGAGTATAGGAGATGGAGCACCGCATGCTCCGCACCGCCGACATAAAGGTCCACGTTCATCCAATATTTTTCCTTTGAAAGATCGACTGGGGCCTTTGCGTTCTTCGGATCCAGAAAACGGAGATAATACCAGCAGGACCCGGCCCATTGCGGCATGGTATTCGTTTCACGCGTGGCCGGTCCTCCGCACTTCGCGCATTGGCATTTCAACCAATCCGTCGCCTTGGCAAGCGGCGGTTCCGCATTTCCCGTCGGCGTGTAATCTTTCAATTCCGGAAGACGGAGCGGGAGTTCACTTTCTGGGATCAGAACAGGACCGCATTTCGCGCAGTGCGTCACAGGGATCGGCTCCCCCCAGTAACGCTGACGGCTGAAGAGCCAGTCCCGGAGCTTGTACTGAACCGCCTCTTTCCCGAGCCCCTTCTCTTCAAGCCACCGGTTGATCTTCTGCTTGGCTTCCGGAGTGGAAAGTCCCGTGATCAGCCCGGAGTTGACGCTGATCCCATTCCCGGTAAAACCGATCGATTCTTTTCCTTCCGGCGCCTGCACGACCACTTCCACCGGCAAATGATAGGCCTTGGCGAACTCCAGATCGCGCGCGTCGTGAGCCGGCACGGCCATGATCGCGCCGGTTCCATAACCCATAAGCACGTAATCCGCGATCCATACCGGGATCTTTTTACCGTTCACGGGATTGATCGCGTAGGCCCCGGTAAAAACCCCGGTCTTCTCTTTGGCGAGATCCGTGCGATCCATGTCGGATTTATGCGTCGCGGTGGCCACATAATCTTCCACGGCTTTTTTCTGCTGGGGCGTCGTGATCTTCGCCACCGTGGCATGCTCCGGAGCCAGCACCATGTAGGTCGCGCCGAAAAGCGTGTCAGGCCGCGTTGTGAACACCGTAATTTGAGATTTTAAATCCGCGATTTCAAATACGACTTCCGCTCCGGTGGACTTTCCGATCCAGTTGCGCTGCATTTCCTTGATGGATTCTGACCAGTCCAGCAGCTCGAGATCTTTCAAAAGACGTTCGGCATAGGCGGTGATCCGAAGTATCCATTGGCGGAGCGGACGGCGGTAAACATCCTTGTGGCCCTTGCGCTCACAGGTCCCGTTTGCGTCCACTTCCTCGTTCGCGAGGACGGCCTTGCAGCCATCGCACCACCAAACGGGCTTCTCGGATTCGTAGGCCAGCCCCTTTTCGAAAAGCTTCATAAAGATCCACTGGGTCCAGCGATAGTAATGAGGATCGGTGGTGTCGATCTCGCGATCCCAATCGTAGCTGAAACCGACTTGTTGGATCTGGCGCTTAAAGGTCGCGATATTCTTTTGGGTGGTCTCGCGGGGATGCGTCCCGGTCTCGATGGCGTATTGCTCTGCCGGAAGACCGAACGCGTCCCAGCCGATCGGGTGCAGCACGTTGAACCCGCGCATCCGTTTGTAACGGCTCACAATATCGGTGGCGGTATAACCTTCGAGATGGCCCACGTGAAGACCGGATCCGGAAGGGTACGGAAACATGTCGAGGACGTAATACTTATCTTTGTCACCGCCGGGTTCACCGGGGTCGGGAGTGCGGAAGGTTTTATGGTCAGCCCAGTAGGTCTGCCACTTCATTTCAATCTCATCGAAAGGATATGCTTTAAAACCACTGGCCATAGACTTGACCTTATATTCCCTGGTGCGACTGCTCATGGAATCTTAAGACAATGGAGGGTCCAAGGCGCCCTGAACCACGTCGGGTTCAGGGCTGCACCGAACCCTACGAGGTTCGGTGCGGAGAGAGAGAGTCGAACTCTCATGGTATCGCTACCGCTGGATTTTGAGTCCAGTGCGTCTGCCAGTTCCGCCATCCCCGCACGGCACAGAAAAAAATATAAAGAAATGGACCGGAAGGGAGTTGAACCCTTGACCTCCACAATGCCATTGTGGCGTTCTACCAACTGAACTACCGGCCCACGAAAAGCTCATACAACATCAAAAAAAAGCAACTCTCCTCGGGTGGGACAGTCTCACCCCAAACAAGAGGCGGTATTCTACTGAAGAACGAAGGGATTTACAAGAAAAGCGTCGAGGGAGTTAAAAAAAAGTCTCGGGCTTGAGAGGAAGACCTTCCTGATTGCCCGGGACGAAGGCCCAAACCATGTCCCAAGCGCCGCACCCGAATCGCTCCAGAGCACGAAAAGACCCGTCAAAAAAACCCGCCGTGTCGCGAAACACGCGGGGGTTACCGTCATCTTTCGCGTCGTGTTCCTTGATCGCCGTGGGGATCTCCCAGGGAAAACTGACCACGTTCTTAACTCCTCGGGTAAAGGTGTGACCGAGCTGCGTAAGATAACTCTGTTCCTGAGCCGCGCACAAAGGGCAAAGACCCACGAAGAGCATCGCAGCGATAAAAAACGTCAAAATCGTCTTTTTCATTCTATCCCCCACCTTTCAGGGTCACCCCGGGATTGAAACAATTTTAAAGTTTTCTAGCGCCTAAGCCGATGCTTTTTATGCGAATGAGAAAACAATGACGTCCCAAAAACCTCGAGAGGAACCGATGAAATCAGCTTATAGCTGTCCCGCGTGCCAGTGGTCCGGCAGTGAAGCAAGCTTCGTCACCAAAATCCTCTCGATCATGTACCGCCCCAAGCACGACAACATCCAGGCCTTTAAGCAGATCAAGTGCCCCAAGTGTCACAACCTCGTCACGATCATCTTCGAGACGCTTGACGGAACGATCGTCAAATAGCAACGCTCCCTACCGCCCCTTGCTGAAACATCCAAAGTGTGTCAGTTTGATCCCGAGATGATCGATATAGCGGCGTAATTCCTTCAGGCTGAAAAGCTGGTATTCCCGCTCCCGCGGGATCGTCAGAGAACTGATCGCGCAAAGCTCATCATCCACCCAACCCGGGTGACACATGATCTCGCTTCTTCCCTCGGGCAGCGTGAAAAGCAAATGCCGCAGTACTTCCTCGGTCCAAAAGGTGTGAGGATCCAGGTTCCCATAAAAATGATCCGTCGTCTTAAGCCCTTTGTGAGTGCTCTTGATCTCGGGTTCGGTAAGGAGCCGCGTCCAGCGAATGGGCAGAGCGTGCTTCTTCGCGATCATGGCGAGCGCCTCAAGAAACGGGCGAAAATCATGCATGTGATGGTGGACATCGATGTGGGTCGGAAGACGTTTGAAGGTCTTTACGAACTTTTGGAGTTGAGCCTTAAACTCCTCAACGATCTCGGGCACAGGCGGAAGCTTCTTCAGAGAATACTGATCTTTTTTCTTGAAGCGCCCATCCCCCTGAAGCAGCGACTTTACAAGGGAGGGCTTCGCTACCGGCTTTCCAAGCGTGACATTCAAATGAAGCCCCACGCCGAGCTTTTTTCTGGAGAGCAGATCCCGGACCACGCCCGTCCCAATGGGAAGGTTGATCAGAAACGTGGTGCTGGTCACGATCCCGTTCTCGTGGGATTTGAGGATGGCCTCCGTGACCTGGGAAGTCAGATTGCAATCATCCGCGTTAACAATAAGTGTTCTCTGCGCCATACTCCGGTTCCTCCTCAGGAGATCACGATCACGACTGTGGCGATCGCGTATTCCCGTTCGTGTGCCACCGATAACTCGATCTGAGCTTTCGCGGGAACGCCCCACGCCTTCCGGTTCTCCGCGCTCAGGGAGATATACGGCTTTCCCGACGCTTCCCGTTTTACTTCGATCCCGGAAAGCCGCTGGCTTCTTTTCGGCCGAACTTTCAGGGCCTTCAGAACTGCTTCCTTGGCCGCATACCGGGCGGCGTAGTGCTCGAACTTCATACGCTTGGAACCACAGTAGGCCTGCTCCGACGCACTAAAAACGCGATCCAGGAATGATTTCCCGGAGCGCCCGATCATCTGCTCCATCCGCCCGACCTTCACCAGGTCAATGCCCTGAAGGATCTTCAACAGGCAGCCTCAGGAAGTAACCGTGGTGCGAAGGAACCAATACGCCAAAAGACCGATCACAAGAACCGAAACGATATAAAAATTATTAAACCGCCAGAAATCCAACAAGCGCTGCCCCAAAGAAACGGCGGGTTTGGACACGTTCTTCTTAAGCAGAACATCATATTTCAGGTGAAGCACTTCTTCTTTCCGGAAACGGATGTACACGCCCCCGATCTTGTAAGCGTGAAGCGCTCCATCGCGTATAAAATTCTCGATCACTTGTTGTTCGACTTCGAGAAAGTTCTTCACTTCGTCGAAGCTCAGCATGTTATTCATGGTAATTCAACCGCCTTTAAGACAAAAAAATGAGATGGGCGCGCGGAAACGGAAAGCTATGCCCTGAAATCAAAGGAAAGTGCCAGACTAGACCCTCGCCCGTTCCTGCTGTATCCACTGATCGATCTCGGCCTTGGCAAAGATCCACTGGTTATTTTCAAAACGCGCCGGGATCTTCTTGGACCTTGCCCACTCTTCGATGATCCGGGCCTCAACTTCCAGGTATTGGGCCACATCTTTCAGGGTCAGGGAAACATCCGACCCGTCCGTGGGACTCACTCCCTGCATAGTCACAAGCCCCTGCAGGATCGCGCCATCGCCGATGCTTAAACGCGGTGTCGCGACGTTCCCTTTCAGGGTCGCCGTTCCGAGAATCGAGAGACTTTGTGTCGCAAAGACATCGCCAGCCACCTTGCCCGCGATCACGATGTTGTCGCCGTGAATATTCGCGGTGACTTTGGCGTTCTCGCCGATCGTGAGATTGCCGCGTGTGTCGAGCTTGCCCTCAAAGCTTCCGTTGATACGGAGATTCACCGGATCTTTGAACGCAATGGTCCCCTGCATACTCGCGTCAACATCAAGAATCTTTTCCTGGATCTCATCCTTCTTCTTGTTGTTATTGGCCATGTTCGTTCTCCTTTGAGGGCGGTGTGAAAATGGAGCCCCACGGCTTTACCGTGGCACCTCCATACTTCTGCGACATCCCGCCGAAGCATCCACGCCTAAAAGCGGCGGGATTATCCCTCGCATTCATCCCCGGGCTTACGCCCGAGGTTTTCTGCGAAGGCGGGATAAAAAAGCTGATTCATTATTGTCGTTTTGGCAGAGGTTGTCAATGGAAGTGACCGTTACGCGTGAGGCGTACGGTGTACGGCGTGACGCGTTTTAAATTTTCGCCGTACTCCGTACCCATTTTTACAGGATTTCCCCTGCCCCAAGACAAACACTGCGCTGATAGACGACGGCAAACTGTCCCGGAGTCACCGCTCTCTGAGGCCTGTCAAAAACAATGCGCGCCTTGTTTGCCGCAACGGGATGAAGGGTGCCTGCCGCGGCCGTCTGGCGGTAGCGGATCTTGGCTTTAACCCGCACCGGCGTCTCCGGCATTCCCCCGATAAAATTGCAGGGGGAAATCAGGACTTCGCGGCTCGAAAGTTTTTTTTCATAGCGCGTGACTTTCAGGATATTGGCCGCGACATCAGAGCCTGTCACAAAAAAAGGCCCGCCCGAAAGCCCCAGGCCCTTCCGCTGGCCGACGGTATAGAAATGAAGCCCTTGATGCCGGCCGATCTCACGGCCCTGGTCATCCTGAATGGGCCCTTCCTTTCGCCCGATCTCTTTGGTAAGGAACGGCCCCATGGCGCTCCCTGAGACAAAGCAAAAATCCTGGCTTTGCTTACGCTTGAGGAAGATCTCGAAACCGCGCTCCTCGGCCATCCGGTAAACTTCCGGTTTTGTGAGTCCCCCGAGGGGCAGAACCATGTGGCGAAGCTGCTCTTGGGACAAAAAAGAGAGCGAATAGGTCTGATCTTTCTCCGCATCTTTACTGGATAACAGCTCGTATTTCCCGGTCTTCGGGTTTTTACGGACCCGCGCATAATGCCCCGTCGCCACATGGTCGATCCCGTGGCGACCGGCCCATTCCAAAAGCTTTTTGAACTTGAGATGACGGTTACACCTGACACAGGGGTTCGGGGTGCGGTGATCACGCAGGCATCCGAGAAAATAATCGATCACCTCTTTTTTAAAGTCGCCGGATACATCAAAAACATGAAAAGGGACTTCGAGCTTTTTACAAACACCTTCCGCGATCTGAAAAGATTCCGCGCTACAGCAGACATTCTCCTTGAGACAATTCGCGGGGTCCTCCCAAACCGGATATTTCAGAGCCACGCCGACAGGCTCCCAACCCTGCTCTTTCAGGAGCACGAGCGCCATTGAGGAATCCACCCCCCCGGACATCCCGACTACGATTTTTTTAGGATTTTTTTTCTTCATAAAGAAGTGCTCATGGCCGTCCAAAGAAATGATAAAAACCCGAGAGCCGGAGGTTGAACGCGAGGGCCGAACTTGAAGACTCCGAGATCTTGATGCGCCGGAGAAGGAAGGGATTCCCCACGAACCGGCGGTCATGCACGTGGCTCGCGGCACAGCCATACAAGTAGCCCGCTCCACGCGCCATCTCAACGATCTTGTCATTAAAAGAGCCGCAGGGATAAGAAACCGCTTTGATCGGACGTCCCAGCTTTTCTTCCAGGATCCTTTTCGAAGCCACAAGCGAGGTCCACGCCTCGGACTCGGGAATATCCGTCAGTGTCTTATGATGAAGCCCATGGCTTCCGATCTCTATCCCCGGAACCTCCGCCATCTCCCGGAGCATGTCCCAGGTCATGAAACCCGTCTTTCCGATCTCCTCCGGCGTTACAAAAAAAGAAGCCTTAAGCCCGGCTTCACGAAGGACCGGAAAAGCGTGCTGATAATTATCCAGATAGCCGTCATCAAACGTGATTGCAACCTGCCGCTCCAGAAGTCCTTCCGTCCAGTTCCGGCTCGCGCAAGCTTCAAGGTCGACTGACTGGAACCCTTGACCTTGGATCCAAAGCATCTGGCGGCGGAAAAGTTCCGGGGTGATCGCAAGCTTGTTTTTAAACCGCGCCGGATCGAGGCTATGATACGCAAGGATCGGTATAAATTTTTTCACGAGGGGTCCACCAGAACTTTTTCATAAACTTCTTGAATGCGTTGATACGTTTTGACCGCGCTGTATTCCAGGGCTGCCACTCGCGCCGCCTTGCCCATTTCGGAACGCAAAGAGGGATCTTTTGCGTAAAGGACCAGGCAGCGGATGAGATCGCGCGTGTTTTCGCTTTCAAAAAGAAGACCGTATTTTCCGTTCCCGAGAAGTTCCACGATGCCTCCGGAAGTGGATCCGATCACGGGCAGGCCCACCGACATCGCCTCCAGAATGGAGAGGCCAAAGGCCTCCGGCCAGACATAAGGCCCCGCAAAAATATCCCCGGCACGCAATGGCTTCTCGATCTGAGGCTCATTCCCGATAAATCGAACATCCTTCTCAAGTTTCAGTTCAGCCACGCGGGCCTTCAAACGCCCGGTGTAGGCAGGGTCTCCCGCGCCCGCCACCAGCAACTTCATCGAAGGCACTTCCTGCCGGGCGACCGCGAGAGCTTCGATCAAAAAGTGAACGCCTTTCACCGGGATCAGCCGGGAAAGCCCGACCACCACCAGATCCTCTTTCCCGTAACCATAACTTTTTCGAACAGCTTCCCGATCGACGGCGTCGAACTTCCCTTGGAGTTTTTCCACGTCGATCCCGTTCGGCACCACCGTAATAGGGGGAAGCGTCTCCGCCTTAAAGATCGACAGCAGCCCCTGTTCCATGACCTTGGAGATCGCGATCACGGCCTTTCCCCAGCATGGGAATAAACGGCGCCCCAACCGGCGCTTATAGAACATATGAGCCGTGGACAAATACGGGATCTTCACAAAACGAGTCGCGACCGCGGCAAGCACCTGGGTCACGCGCGTGTGGGTATGAACGATATCAATGGACTGGGTCTTGAGGACCCGGACAAGCTTGGGAAGCGCAAGCCAAAGCCGGGGCGAAAGTTCACTTTTGCAGCGCGGCACATCATCCAGCACGGTCACGCCCATCGCCTTGAACTCTGCGACGGTATTCCCAGCCTCCCCCCAAACATAAACCTGATGGCCGGCCTTGACCTGCTCGCAGGCGAGAACAAGAATATAGGTGGTGATGCCGCCGGTGTTGAGGTGATTGGTCAGATGCAAGATCTTCAAAGGATACTAAACTCCGCTTATTAGAAAAACAAAGGGGGCTTCCCGCATTATAGCGGAAAGCCCCCCCGTTGAATCTAGTCGATTAAAACTGCGACGTGCAATTCGGGCAACGGACCGCCTTGATCGCGACGGTGGAGCAGCAAAACGGGCATTCCTTGGTCGTCGGCGCGGTCGCGGGAGTGGGTTTGGCCGGCTTCTGCAGCTTGTTGAGCTGTTTGATCATGATAAAAATCACGAACGCGATGATGACGAAATTGATAACGTTATTAAGAAAAATCCCGTAATTCAGCGTCGGAGCCCCGGCTTTCTGCGCCTCTGCCAGAGAAGCATACACCTTCCCCGACATATTGATATACAGGCTGCTAAAGTCCACTTTGCCGAGCAAAAGTCCGATCGGCGGCATAATAATGTCCGCGGTCATGGATGACACGATCTTGCCGAACGCACCGCCGATGATCACACCGACCGCCATATCGATCACATTGCCGCGCATCACAAATGCTTTGAATTCTTCCAAGATCTTCATTTGGATTCTCCCGTAGGTGTTTGTCCGGTTTCTATCTGAACCTTGCTGAGATCTCCGCCTTTTTCCTGAAAAGCCTTCACATAGATCTGATAGCGATCAAAGAGGGCCTCGGCCCGCTGACCGATCGCCGCGATCTCACGAGTCATCTTTTTATCGCTGAAGAGCTGCTGCACGGGCATTTTCCTCATCTGTTCCTGGATATTCGTGATCTTGGCCTTCTCAACGCGGATCGCCACCGCGTAAAGTTGCGCGTTCGACTCAAGAGTCGCCATGGGCATGGACACGACCTCACTTTGGATCTTCTCAAGCGGCCGCTTCGGATCCGCCGTCTTCGCGCAACCGGAAAAGGCTCCAACCATCAGGACAAGGATCGCTATCGGGATAACTTTACACTTCACAGAACACCTCTGTTTTAATTAGAAACGAGCTCTCATTTGCAGGCTATTGATTTTATGCTCCAGCCGCGTTTCAAGCTGACTCAACTTTAAGCCGAGGGCGCTCATTCCGGAGTCCGCGAGACAGAACTTTTCAAACTCCACGCCGCCTTTTTGAATATATTCCCGGATCTTCTCAACTTCCTCTTTGCCATACCACGTCCCGTGGGCCTGGCAACGGTCAATGAAAACGCCCGAATAGCTCCCCCACACTTTTCGGTTCATCAACTGTTTGCAGACCGGACAATTAATATAGCGAAGCGGCCCTTGAGGACCCAACCCTTCGTAATTTTTACGGAACTGAAGCATCTCATCTACCGTAAAAACTTCGGGCTTCAGATCCCAGAATGCTTTTTCCTGGTGGATATCCACCCAGGTCCCACAACCCTCCGAACAAACACCCACTTCAACGCTACCGGAAAGTTCAGCAATCAAATTTCCGTGGCATTTCGGGCAGGCCAAAATACGGCCCAAACGCGGTGTGATTTCAGTTTGATGGTTCATAATCCCTCCTGAATTCGAAGATTAAAACCTTCGGCGGTTGGCACATCATTCAATCTGGCGCTCGACCCTGTTTACTGGAGGAGATTTCTTTTCCCCCGCACGCCTGTCAGCGTGTTCCTCCAAAGCCGGCCGCCCTCACTTGAACCCGTGTCGTTCGGGTCGGTCTCAAATCCCCGGCGTTAATAGCAATTTTCAAGCCGGATTTATTTCCCGGCTTGAAAATTGGCGTCCCTAAGCCAAAATGATTGGAACCAATTATATCAATGGTTGCGCGAAGTCGAGCTTCTAAGGGACGCTTGCAATGTATAACGGGCTGTATTCTACCCAAAAGCGGCTTTTCGTCTATGAAATATACTCCCCAACGGTATTAGAATCATGAAATGTGGGTGCGAGGGTCTTAGAGTTCATGGAGCAAGGAGTGTCTGGCTCATGGGCTAGTAACGACCATTATGAAGCCTTTGGGCTTTAAAAGACGTTTTAAAACGAAACGAAATAGATTTGAGGCTGATTTGAGGGGGGAATATGCCAACGCCGGCACCGCCGAAAAGAACACGCTTTCCAGTGAATCGTAAAGACCATACTCAAAAAGGTCCTTATCTTGGCCCCCTCCTCAGAAAGGTCTTGGAAGGAGACTTTAGTATTAGCGATCCCGAGTCGGGATTGAAGTTAACGATGCCGGGGAAAAAAGCTCTTATATTGCGATTGGTTTGGAGCGGCCTGAATGGCGAGGTTTCAGCGATCAAAGAGATTTTAGATCGGGTAGACGGCAAAGTGACACAGAAAGTAGTCCAAAGCGAACCTACCTACACCCAGATGGGGCCAATAATAATCGACGGCAAACCTTTGCATTTTGACGTCGGATGACCTGAATCCGAGGAAGTGACAAATTGCAACAAAAGACAACATCTAAACCAAAGACCTTGAATGAAAAAAGACGCCAAGCTATTGAAATGCGATATTTGGGTAAAACTTCCAAAGACATCGCTGATGCTACCGGATATAGTGAAGCTTATGTTAGAAACTTGTTTATGGAGGGCGGAAGATTGGAATCTGCCTACAGGGACTTTGCCGCAATTCAGCAGCAAGAAGCTCAAAACAAAATCACGGGAGCATTAAATCGAGCCCGGGAGGAAGCCCAATATGCAATTGATCGAATTATCATCCTCTCCCAAAAAGCCAAGAATGAAAGTGCCTCTTTAAAGGCAAACCAATTCTTATTGGACCTGGCAGGTGCTTCAAACGAGGTATCATTTAAAGACTTTATCCGTGGGATGGGGTTCAAAACAGCTGCTCACAAAATCGACGAAATGTTTCAGAAAGTCTTTGGGAAATCAATCGGCGAGGAAATCTCGTTTCTTAGGGTTTTCAGAGCTATGGAAGAAAGGGAAAGAGAATTAGCCGGACAGAGCAACTAGAGTTTGCGATAATGCAATTATGCCATCGCTAGTATATCCGACCTTAGAGACAGCAGAACTTCCAATCCTTCGAGAGTCCTTTCCTGCGAGTCTTTTATCGCTCTTAGTTCCTCGAGGGACGTCGCTTCTTGCAGGAGTTGGTCTAACTTCTTGTGGAACGATGGGCTCGGGCGATTCCCCAAAATCATCGGTAGGCCGGTCTCGGGGTTCGGAAGGAACTCGTACACTTCCCCCTCCTCCAGATTGTTGTCCTGGCAATACTTTTCCAGGAGGTCGTCCGGTACTTCGTACAGCCCCGCTTCTTGTAGGAACTGGAGCTTCACCGGTTTCATTTTTCTCTCTCCGAGTAATTAAATGGCTTTTTCGATCCGACTGAGAAGATATTCGGTTTTGAATGGCAATGGAAAAAAATCGTCAATCCCTCGCCTTTCAAGTCCGATCACGAAATCTATATCATGTTGCCCACCCATAACCACACAATAAACCTTCGGGCATTTCCTCTTAACTTCCGACACTGCATCTAAAAGTTGTTTTGCTGCATCTGGCCATCGCTTAGACGGGGAACAATTCTCGGTCAATATGACTACGGCATAGGTTCCTCTGGATAATTCTGAAATAATTTTTTCGCTGTCAAAATTCGCCTCTATCACAGTTACTTTAAAATCATTATCCGTTAGAAATTCGGACAAATATTCTCCGAGACCATCCCATTCGGCATCAATAAGGATATTAGGCTTGTCTTTCGTCATTGGCTGAAATAATTTCAGCTAACTTTTAATTGGTACGACCAGACGAATCGCCGAGCCTATCGGAATATCCACCTAAAGGCTCATTCCCACCGTTCGCTTGCCTCTGCTCATATTGCTCCGCTTGGTGCCGATCCTGGGCATCACTAACGGTCTCGAAATCGTGATATGCAAAAACTGGGGTTGATATAACCAACATAGCAACTACTACAAATAGAACCTTTTTCATAATGTCCTCCTTGTTTTCAAACTCACTTCATCAGCACTCAGAAAAGAGCCTTTAAATAAATCTTTTGGGATAGTTTGACTCTCTTGCGCAAGATCACCAGAAATATTATCGCCCATACGCCGCACGAGCTTCCGGCCATTCCCTAGCGGCTCTACTTTTTCTATCCGCAGATTCCGTCGTTGTTATATAACCATCTTGGACTAGGCCGTCCAAAATAGTTTCATAAAAAAGAATGACTCCCCCCTTTGCGTCTTCGGTAGCCGAGATGTATTCTTTGCGCCAAACGTCTTCGGGAAGATCCAATATTTGTTTTTTCCCATCTTTGATTTTTTGTTCAGAGATTGCATCAATTTTGGCGTACTCCTGCTGATCTCTTGCTTCATTTTCTAACATCCATTGACGACGCCATCCCGGCATCGAGATCTCTTTTGCAGAATTTTCTAAAGACTCCTGAATTTTTTTATGATAGTACATTTTTCTCTCGTTCCCTCTTTGGGTCATCTCATCGATTTGCCTCTCAATATCGGTTGCAACATTTTTTGCAACAGCTTTTGATTTAGCATCCTCGTCTGCAAACCCTACGTTGGCCGCAGAAAATATGAAAAGGATCAAAATCGATAGCCTAACGGGCGTCCACATAATGCTTTTCCGCAATCATTTTTTATCGCTCTCTCTATGGGCTATTCCAACAGCTTATACAACATCTGTTAAACGAAAGCCAACGTCTCCGTCAAAGTGCTTACCCGTATCGAAGAAAAAACTGAGTCCTCGCTTGGATTTCCTGAAAAAGAGACTGAACAGACGACGAAAATTGAAGCATACCGAACACTCACATGCTTCCTTGTGGGTCACTTGGATGCGGTAAAGCATAAGGAGGAATATGGCAAACTCCCTAAAAACTAACCGCTTCGATTCTTCGGCAAAGTTTTTGCCGCGGGATTCCCTAACGATCTTCCGCAAGCGTTTACGCGCCTCAGCCATCGTTTCGGAATAGCCAACCTTTGCTAAAAATGGTCCAAACTCCGCATATTGCTTAAATTGTTTTTCAAACTCCGGCCATTTTTCCTGCATTATCTCGTCATGCATAAAATCACATCATGTAAAGAAAGGCTCACTTGGCCAGGGGAAAAATGGGATGAATCTAAGATGGATAAAAGAATCTTTGTCGACATCTAACGGACAAGATCCCCAAAGAATAAACCCGATGACCGCCATTGCCACAGGCAAGCCAATGAATGTGAGTAGCGTCCATAAATATCTTCTGCGAAATAGTTGTTCGACTGTTTTATCAAAATAACCTGGTATTAGAAAAAGACATTGGATTGGAAAGAAAATTGAACCGATAGATAAAGAAAGAAAAATATACGCCGCGGGAGAAATAAAGATTTCCCATGTGGAGTATTTATAAATCCATCCCAAATTATGAAATACACTAATCGCAGTAGGAATTACATAATGAAATAATATCCATAAAGCATAAACGGCATACCACACAACGTTCCAAGACATTGTCAGCCATAATCGCTTTAAGTAGTTAGTTCGTAGCGGCTTGCTTTGCGATTGCGACATCGATACCTCTTATTCGTAGATTGTCTGACAACATCCATCATATTTTAATTGCTGCGACCAGACGAATCGCCGAGCTTATCGGAATATCCACCCAAAGGTTCATTGCCACCGTTCGCTTGTCTCTGCTCGTAATGCTCCGCTTGGTGCCGATCCTGGGCATCACTAACGGTCTCGAAATCATGATATGCAAAAGCCGGGGTGGTAAAAAGAACAAGCATTAGCAGCACTGAAAAAAACTTTTTTATTCTCATCCTCCTTTTTCAGTAAACCAAAATAAGGCAGCTACGTTTTCCGCCCATTATCAGCATCTCCACACGCTGTGGCGTTAGCCCGCGCATCCAGCAGGACCATCAAACACTTTGATCCTTTATCCTCTCTGTTTTCTTTTCAATATCATCTTCGGTTTTGCTCTAATCTTTCTTGGACGGCCTGGTCGTTGGCGATATTAAGCTGTTGCATTGTTTGATCTCGAATTGCACTCGTTACTTCCTGCGTTTGATACGCTCGCTCTGACTCATCACTCCACCCAGCTCTTACGTTTTCCATTTTCCAAGAAAAAAACATCGCGACTACGACAAGCCCTATAAGGATAGAACGGTGCATAATTTTCACGGTTTAACCCTTTCTGTTTTTCTCTGCCGCGTCATCCCATCTTTTCTTTTAAAAGTCCAAGTATTTGACTTCTTATATCCATTGTGTCTGTCGGAGCCTTGTTTGGAGCATATTTCACAAAGTCATCATAAGCTCCACGGCAATCTTCCTTGGACAATTTTCCGGTAACATAAAAAACCATATAATCATCAAGTGCTTCCTCATACTGTCCTAAGCGGTAATAAGCTAATCCTCGGTTGCAGTAAACAATAGTAGCCAAAGGATCGAGCTCTATAGCTGTCTTGTAATCCGAAATCGCTTTGTCGAAAACCCCCTTCTCAAAATAGGCCGCCCCTCGCGTATTATAGCCTCCCGAGAATATAGGATTTATTGATATGGCCTTGCTGCTGTCAGACATGGCCCCATCTAAATCGCCTTTAGTAAGATAGATAAATCCTCGCAGAGAGTAAGCTCGCGCATCTTCCTTGTTTGTTTCAATGGCCTTGTTGCAATAAGAGAGAGCTTTATCAACTTCACCTTTTTTGAAATACACTTCTCCTTCAAACGGGACGGAAGAATTACCAGGATTAGTTACCGTTCCAGCAATAACTTTTTCTATGAACGAACTATCAAATTCTGGCAGCCCCGCGTCTTTTCTTTTTCGAGAAAATTCGATGAGTATTTCGTTTCTTAAAATCGTTGCGTTTGTCTTTGCTTGATTTGTAAACCGCCTTCTATCCCCCGAGCGACCAACAAGGCGAGAAGAGTCGGAAACAGCCCGTTCAATCTCCCCCTGATATTTGATCAAAGCCAATTCGGAACAATCCTTGTCTAGCGTAGCACTAGTTTGGATATTGCTTAATCGCAGCTGAAAGTCACTTGCGGCCGCAGCAAGATCTCTGGCGGCCAACTTATTTGATAATTGGAAAAAAGAATTTTGCATACCACTTCCGATCGTTTGAAGATTTCGCCCACCAGTACTTGCCATATACGGGTCCACGCTAACTCCCGGCGTTTGATTCGTCATCCTCATTGTGCTTTGATATTGCTGTATCGGATTATTTTCATGAACATATAAACCTGTGGACTGCCCAGTTCGGGTAACGATTTCTTTGTCTTCAGCATAGGCATTCAACGGAAGCAGAAGTATCAAAAATAATACGGCGCATTTTTTCTTCATGGTCTTTTCTCTTTAAAGATTACACGTTTAGCATTGGGCCAAGCATTTGTTATGCTCCTGTTGAAACGGTAAACTCATTGCGGAAATTATTTTCCCCGCCAGAAATGGACGGTATCATAAAACCGTTAAAACTCCACGGATTGTTTTAATTGCTCCACAGATACTTTTGAGCTGCAGATGGTTTAATTTTGATTCACCGTTGTTGATATTTCCCTCGCTTCTTGATTTTGCTTCTCTAAAAGTTCCACTCCGGAGAATTTCATTATGCTGCTTAAATCGATGGAAGCGAGCTTAGAAACTTTTTCAAAGTATCCGTTTTTTTGCTTGTCAGGCAGATTAGTGATCTCGTCAATTGTTTTGATTTGATCTAGAGCAAACGCCATATAGTTATCTTTTGTGTAAAAGCCTTCTACGATCCATTTGGGCTTGCTATCTGGATACGCACAAAGCCTATCTCCAATAAAAGGAATTTTATGAATCCATTGCCTGGATTTCTCCCAAAGAGTAGGTGAGTATATTGATCGCAAGAGCAATGTGTAATAAAAGAAACGGTTGTTATCATCTTCGTTTACGCCGTAAGCGTACGTGCAAATAATGAACGGCGTTTCCCACCGGGAATCATCAAACTGGGCGTATTTAGCAAACGAAATGAGTTCGAGACGGCCGGAACGATCACGAGGCTCTAGATAATCCATTCTGGAAACTTCGCGAAAAACATCACTTCCAGAACCTTTTATTATCTCGTCACGAAGATTGTTATAATCGTTCGGAATTAACGCCGCAACTTTTCGGTTCAATTCCTTATTTGACGAGACGGCTTCCATCGCTGTTTTATCTTGAATGATTAAGCCGCAAACAAATTCCTTCCCCACCACAAAAGGATCTCTAAAAGGCAACTGATTTTGATTGTCGATCCAAAACGTAGCCCACATCATGATTATAACTATGAGAATAATCCTCAACTTTGGATTCGCTTTACGGGAGAGATGGGGAAGAAACATTACGATGAGAAAAAATAACGCGACTAATGAGATAACCGTTCCCATAAGTATCCTTTATTTATTTGTAGACTATCGTCTGTAGATATATCGTCTGCATGATAGCACCATACCCTTACAAAAGCGAGGGTATGGATGACGGACATCAAGCGGCATTTTGGAGTGGTGGTGAGACGAAGAAGGCAGAAACTTGGTCTATCCCAGGAGAGATTTGCTGAGCTTGCGGAGATCCATCGGACCTATGTCAGCTCTATTGAATCCGGAAAAGTGGCGGCAGGAATAGAAGTATGTTCTAAAATTGCAAAAGCCTTAAAAACGCCCCTCTCGCAACTGCTTCGGGAAACAGAAAAGATTTAATTCTCGCCTTTAACGATCGCCTTTTAAAAAATCTTTCGTCATCTGCCCGCTATATTCGATCATGGCTGGTACTTTCGCGGCATCTGTATTGAGCCGTGCCGGATCGGGGGTTTCCCCAACCCGCCAGAGATCGAGCCTATCGGCATCCCAACAGGTCATAACCGTAATATCGTCTGACTTGGCGTTCAGATCGCTATGATAACGACAGGCATAGGTAAGCTGTTCCAACTGCTTTTCGGAAATAGACATTTTCCCCGTCTTATAAAGTTCCGTCACGAACTCGGCTGCTCTCGCACCATGCTCTAGGTCCACAAATTCATTCTCACGCTTAGAATCGTGAAGATACGCAAACAGGCTGATGACATTCCTATCCGCCCCCGTTTTCTCCGCAAGCATAAGTCCCAGTCCCCCAACACGCCTCCAATGCTCTATGCCGTGGATGGAATCCTGTCTAAGTTGAAATTGTTTCATAATCGCCGGCAGAAGATCAGCTTTCATTTTTCTCTCTGAATCCGCTCATCATCTTTTCCCCTTAGATTCCTCGTAGTTTCTTCTTATATTCCCTGGCGGATTTTCTCAGTTCAACAACGAGAGAAGAAGTCACTTTATTCCCCTGGGAAGTCTGCGCTTGAATCGCTTCCCTCCTGCTTTGCCTTAGCTTTGACTTATATTCACGAGCAATATTTTTTAACACTTTTATCCCCATAACCCCCTCCTATTTTCACAGTCACCACTTACGCAGTTTAACTCTGCAAAAACAAAAAAACCACCTGGATTAACTTAGAATAATCGGTTAAAAATAATCGGCTAAAAAATATCTTGCATCCAAAATCTAAATGATGATATTCTGAAATTGTAGGAATTAAGTGCTGGGTTTATCGTCGGTAAGTACCCAGTGCGGAAAGCCCCTCGGACACCCCTTTGGCAAGGGCCCGGGAGTGAATCTAAAACGCCCTTTCTGGGACACCCTCACTTGGGATTACCCCTTGCGTGGCCCTGGATAGATATGTGGTTGAACATATCTGTTCCGGGGTTTTTTATTTCCGGGCAGCAAACGCGCTAGGGGGAATCACTTGATGTTTTATTTTGCCAACCTCAAGGCGGTCCGACGCGAGCACCCTCTCCCTGCTTCTATGCGCATAGGTCGAGGCTGCTATGCTATCGGTATCTCAATGCCGTAAAATCGTCGGCCCAAGTTGCAATCTTTCAGATTCGGATTTAGAATTGCTCCGCGATCAGCTCAATGGGCTTGCCGATATCAGTAACGCGATATATCGTCAAAAAGGCTTTATGCCCGTTTCCGCTTCCACGAAGACCGAAAAATTAACGAATGCGGAAAGTGAAAGAGCTGCAATAATGGAGTTCGATGCAGGGCTGCCAAGAAGCGAGGCAGAAGCTCAGGCTTTTCACCATTCGCGCAAGAGGGAATAAAAACGATGCGAGCTATCATTTATTGCCGAGTAAGCACAAAAGAACAAGTTCTTACTGAAAGCCTTCCCACCCAACGAAAAGCCTGTCTCGCATATTGCCAACACCATGGCATTGAAGCAGACCAAATTTTCATAGACGAAGGCGAGTCTGCAAAAACTACCGCTCGACCGGAATTTCAAAAAATGCTCACTTATTGCCGACAGAACAAGGGGAAAATTCAGTTCCTCGTTGTTTATCAAATAAGCCGCTTTGCACGAAACAGCTACGATCATGCCGCTATGTCGGTCTTTTTAAAAACCATTGGAATTTCACTCCGTTCGGCTACTGAACAAACCGGGGATTCTTCTACCGGTAAGCTGACAGAGAACATGCTTGCTGCCTTCGCGCAGTTCGATAACGATGTTAAGGCCGAGAGAACGAAAACGGGCATGAAAGCGGCCCTAGGACATGGCCGATGGACCTTTCAAGCACCTTTAGGGTATTTGCGAAATCAGGCCCCCAAAGGACAGGGCAACATCATCCCGGACCCTGAACGCGCCCCATTGATTAAAAAAGCATTTGAACTTTATGCGACAGCCCTTTATGCCCGTCCTCAAGTTCTCAGGATGATTCATGACCTTGGCTTGCGAACGCGCAAGGGTAACAAAATCAGCCTCCAAACTTTTGAAGACATACTAAAAAATTCTCTTTATACGGGAATTATGAAGACCAAGCTCACCGATCAACCCGAAGAGGGTCATTACGAACCAATCATCGAAAAAGCTCTTTTTTACAAAGTCCAAGATGTTCTCGCTGGAAAAAAACACACCATAACCCCTTATCAGAGGAATCATCCCGACTTCCCCCTTCGTCAATTTGTGCAATGTGGAACATGCTCCCGGCCTTTGACGGCAAGCTGGTCAAAAGGACGCACCAAGAAATACCCCTATTACCGTTGTCCTAACAGCCGATGCAAGGCCATAAACGTAAGCAAAGGCGCGTTGGAAAAGGAGTTTATCAGCCACCTTGAACAGCTAATTCCCGTACCTGAGTATTTGAATCTTTTAAAAGCCATTGTCTTGGATAAATGGCACGATCAGGAAGCTGCGGCTACGGCACAAAGCAAATCCATGCAAAGATGCGTGGACGAACTAAGAGGGCGTAAAGATAAGCTGGAAGAGGCGTTTATTTACGAAAAACGCATCTCTAAGGCAACTTATGACGAGCAAAGGGATAAACTGGCCGAGGAGATAGCAATCGCTGAGGGAGAGGCCCACCAAGCAAAATTAGAGGCCTTGGATGTTGAAGGAGCGTTTAACTTCGCGCGATATCTTGCGTCGAACCCCGCTCGCATCTGGATGGAAATGAATCTGGATCAGAAACAGCGGTTTCAGAAGGTTCTATTTCCTGCGGGATTGCCGTTTTTGGAAGGAAGATTTGGAACCGCCGCAACTTGTATATTCTTCAAGGTGTTACAAGAAGCGACGGCTCCAGAATCAAGATTGGCGTCCCCAAGGGGATTTGAACCCCTGTTACCAGGATGAAAACCTGGTGTCCTAGACCAACCTAGACGATGGGGACGTATTTTGTTTTATCCCCTTCGTACAGGAAAGTCCTATTTCCTGAAGAGCCGTACTTGCGCAACAAGCGCAAGTGCGATGGGGACACGAAAACTGTGGTACCTTCGCCTAATGCGCAGGTACGTGTCCAGAACGAACTTTGACGTTCGTTCCAGCACGAGGCGAGGATTATACCGATTCCAGCAAAAATTCCAAGCGGAAACCATGAATAAGTATAAAGCTTAGCCCTTTTACCCGACGCTAGATTATTCGAACTTTTTTAAACTGGACATCAGCGAGCTGCTTTTTGGGTCATCCTGAATCTGAATTAAACAACAAGGACGAGATTGAAGGGTTTAGCGATTACGCAGCCACGAGTATCTTGAGAGAAGCCTGGATGGCATTCATGATCGCTGTTGTAAGTTCTCCGAAATGCTCCGCGATATTTGTCGGTTTATTCCTTGGGATCTTCGGATCCAGCGCCGCATAGAGCGCTTCCGTGATCTCCGCGGCTAGCACCTTCATATCCCGGGAAGCTTCCGTACTATTAAACCAAAGCGTTGCCTCCTTGTCCTGTTCGGGAAGGTCCCCCACCTGACTTGCAAGTAATGCGTCCCTCTTCCTTCCCTCCTTTGCGGACGTAAAAGCTTGAGAACCCCGGACCGCCACAATCTCAAGAAACGCCTTTGCCTCAATACCGTTCCGGGTCGCCGCGGAAAGAAATAAGGTTTTTAGTTTTTCCGGATCCTGGCCTTTCACATTCAAATAAAGTTTCGCGTTAAGTGAAACGGCAAACGCGAGAAAGACAGGCGCGAGTTCCGCCAGTTCTTGATACTGTTCCGGCATAAGGACCGGCAGTGACACGTGGATTCCTTTTGTTTCCAGAACAGAATCCGCCGTCCCCGTCAGCTGAAAGCGCTTCAAGGAATCGATCACGGTTCGCAGCGCCGCATTCTCGATCGTGCCCGGCTTGGGTTGCTGCGTCTCGAAAGCCTTGATCAGCCGATCTGCGATCCATAGCCGCGCCGCGAAGCGCCGGTCCGGCTCCATCAAAACCTCGAGGCCCGGGACAGAATAAAAATGATCCGCTTCAGCCGCCGCACCTTCGATCGCCTGAATATTTTCTTGGGGCACCCACTCCGGAACGAGGTTCCGTTTCTCGCTCCGATCAAATAACTTTTCAAGCGCTGTCTTGACCTGCGCGGTCGAGCCGCGAAGCTCTCCACGGAAAAGATCGCCCTGGACGAGTTCCGGCACAGGTTGCACTGGCGCCGTCTCGACTGGCGCAGCTGCAGGCAAATCCAGCCGGAGCACGGCATCGTCCCATTCAGCCTGGATCTCGGTAAAGATCTTCTGGGTGTACTTTCGAACCTGAGGCCAGATTTTTTCAGTACGCCTGACCGCTTCTCTGAAGACCGCTTCCCGGATTTCCCTCCCCCCCTTGCCAAAAGATCTGTGGACCATGTACGGAACGATCCATTGATAAGGGATCGGCGAGTCCTCCGTAGCTTCATATTTAAGACTACCGTCCGCTTTCGTTTCCTTCCACTTATCTTCGAACAAGTCAAAATGGTCCCGGCACAGCTCCGCAAAAATACCCAGCACCTCATCCGCATTCCGGATCCTCCCGAGATCGTAACTATCACGGGCCTTACGGATCTCTTCCGGTCTTTTTTTCTTCAGCTCGACCTCCGCCAGGTATTCCGCGACGCTCGGATAATCCGTCTCAGCGCTACTAACTGCGCCGACCACTGTCGCGAAATTCCCGAACTCATGCCGGTTAAACCAGGTCTTTTTCTCGATCATTCGCGGCAGCAAATCGCCCGTGTCTTTTACCCATATCTGGTCGGGCAAGGCATCCAGAATGCCTGAAGACCTGATCCGAATGACCAGCGTTGAAAAGTATCTCAGATACTGACTCGCGTTCTGTTTTGTGAGGACCTTGACTTTAGGAAGCTCAGGAGGAAAATACGTCGCCACCACAGCCGCGATCTCTGCGGCTTTTTCGTCATCAACGGCCACGGCTTCCGGAAAATGCCGGTGCTCGGATCGGCCTTTAAAGGTGTAACCCATAGGCCCCACTCCCCGGGTGGTGGACGCGTGGTTATCCTCCGGGAGAAGCCCTTCGGTGTCCTTGGTGTAAACTTCCGGCGTGAATGCAATACTGAAGTCCTGTGGGTACGTGTCGTTTTCTGCGTACGAGAAGCTCACGAGCGGGCTTTTCCCTTTGCCACGAAAGCCTTTGATCTCTTGACGCCCGACACACAACCCTTCCTCTTCACTCCAGGTAATCGTCAACCGGTCAGCGCCACGCGCCGGCTCGCTGATATCGATTCCCCAGGAGTCTTCCGTCACACGGACGATCCCCACCGAGGGGCCCACTTTAATGAAGCGCTGGACCTTGCCACGGCCCACCCAATTCCACCCCGGCATCCTTTCGGGTTCGTGAAGCATGTCTTTCAATGCATCCATTGTCGCTGCTCGCGCCTCGAAACGCAGGACATCGGCCTCCCCCGAATCAGTACGAGGCTCATGAACTGGACCGGCGCGAAGCTGAAATTTAATCTTCACCTGAACGGACTGATCCGTTTCCGAGAGATCATAAGAGGACAATGTGTACTGAGCATATCCATCTAACGCGAAGGCCTCCACATAGGAACGGCGGAAGGTTGAATTCAAATAGTCCCTGAAATATTCCTTCTCCGCCTGAGGAAGGATCGCGCCCTCGCCGGATTCTTTAATGCTGACGGTCATATTAACTTCAGCAGGGTTTGGAAACCGCAGAGTGGACGGAGAAACAACAATGGAGGAGCTCACCGTCGCACGTTTTCTAAGCCGAATATTGCCGGTAAGCGTATAGTTCAACGCACTCAGGAATTCATCCAAAGCCGCCTGATCGAAGTCTTTTCGCATCTCAGTGCGCTTTCCGGGAAGGCTTGCAGTATTAGAAACGGGCGCCGATGGCGCCGAAACGCCGCCTCCTAGCAGCCATCCCCCGTCAATGGTTCCCCCGGACTGAAGCAGAAAAGCATTAAATTCCATTTCAAAGCGATAACTACTGCCTGCCAGACCTAAGGAATCGCGATCACTCAAAAGCCCGGAGGCATTCTTTCGATTCTTTTCATTGACGAGTGACGAATCAAACTTCGGAAAATGGCGCAGAAGCCTGGCGGCGGTATAGCGGACAATTTCGGGTTGATCTGGGTCCCGGACGATCCCGATCACGCGATTCAGATTCGCCTGAGTCACATATTCCCCATGCGATCCAAGAAATCTGGTCACTTCATTATGAAAATCGTCGAATGCTTTTCGGTTCGCAACCGGGATCCCCTTTAACGCCTTCTCATAATCCCCAAAGGACCAAAACTCCAACCGCCCTTCGGAGCGTTTTACCGGGACAATCTCATCCCCCTTCACGCGGACAAATTCCATTCCCAGATAGCGTTTAAGATCCTGCTCAATGCCTTCTTCCATGTCTTGGCGGAGAGGCAGGCCGCTATGCGTCAGATCCAATCTCAGACGCGAGCGCCTCCCGTTCATGGTGTCATATTCAAAGCCCGTGACCAAAACCCGGGTATTCGCCAGGAGCGTGGCCACCAGGTAAAATGGACCTCGCCGCATATCGGTCGAGATCACAAACGTGGTGAAATTCTTGGAGGGGTCCCGGGGAAGCCGTTCGACTTGTGTCTCCGCTTTCTCCCATTCAGCTTTCAAGCTCTGGACCGTGAACCCTTCCGGGAACCGATCGGCCAGACGATTAAAACGATTTTTCCTCTCCCCGAGAAAGAATACGGATAGTATGTCGCGGGCGCGACCGAAGAAGGTGGCCCGCTTCTTCGGCAATGTTTCCGGCTCCAGGATCGACTGGACATCCGTGGCGATCTGCATGCGCATGGCCTGGGCGTCCACATGCCCCTGTTCGAAAACACCCGAAAACTTCATTATCACAGGCGCGTTCTCGTCCCCCGATGGATAAAGCCGTCCGTTGGTAATGGAAAAACCCCGGTTCGCCAAAATGCCGAGAAAAACCGCCAGAGCGCTCGGGGAGGCCATCGGAAATCCGAAAGTAATCTCGAAAGCCTGCTGATGGTGATGCGGCAACGCCCGGAAACTTACCGCGGGCTCAAGGCCTTCCTCCTCATGCACCGATTCAAGATGCGCGAGCATCAAAAGGTCCTGGATCACGGTCGCTTCATCCACGGACGCGACATAATATTTCGAGACTCGCTGCGCGTAGCGATCAAAAAAAGCCGTTGCAACATCACGATCCAAGGTCCCGTCCGCAAGGACGCCAAGCTTCTTCTTGATCTTGAGATCGACATTCTCCACGGCTTTTTTACGAAAATCCGGCAACACCCTGTTCACTTTGAGATAAGCATTCAGGGTTCGACTCATGGCCCCGGTATTGGCAAGATCACTCAGCACTCCCGACCGGATCCGCTCAAAAGCCTGCAGCCGCGCAGAACCACTCTCCACCGCAACATCCCGCATTTGTTGACGCGCAACCGCTTCGGCCTCCGCGATGCGCGCGGAAGCCGCTGCTCTGACGGGCTCCTCCGCGATCAAGAGCTGCGCGGCGAGAGACATTGTGTCGAGATCAGCCAGCGGCGAATCGAGTCCCTGTCGTTCGCCCATGCCGCGGTCAACCGAATCGGGCAGTCCCGCCCGGGCGACAAACGCCATAAGATAGATCTGCCGCAGAAGCTCCATGTCGGAGCGTTCCATCCCTTTCGTCAGATGCTCCAACGCCCTGGAAACCTCAGCATCCGTCAGAAAATCATGCTGAAGTAGAGAGGCTTGTTTATCGAGCAGCCGCACAAGACGCGCCGTCCAGCCCACAAAATCCTTAAGCTTCATTTCAGTGGCATTCGCGTAGGGACGCAGGACGCTACGAACCAACGCAAGTCTGCTTGCAGGCGACGAATTCAGATCCCATCCCCTCGTAAGACTGGGAAGGAAAAATGCCAGTCGAAGATCGCTCAACCCAGTAGGACTCGTCCCCTCTTGGTGAAGGGTCTCCTGGGCAAGACTGTAAACAGGGTTTTTTTGAGAGGGTAACGCCCCGAGCATTTCCCAATTGCGAAGCGCATCCGAAAAAAGATCAAAATGGTTTCCCTCACGTGCCCGCACGCCCCGGCTCGCCACGGATTCCGGAAAAAGGGTTGATAGCACTCCCAATCGCGCCATGCGGATCAACGCATACTCCGCATTCCCGGGGGATTTCAGGATATGATCAAAATCCTTCATCCAGGCACGCTGAACCTCGTCAGGAACGATGGGCCCCTGGGACGCCAGAAAACCCTCGATCGCCTGCTGTGTCGACTGCGAGATCCTCAGGCCGCGCTGCGCCGCAACACGGAAGATCTCCAGGAGCCGCTCCGGGTTCGCCTCAAGCCACGCCCGGGCATTCTTCACCTCCAGATACCGGCCGATGCCATAGACAAAACCTTCCCCCAAATAAAAACTGATCCCCTTCCGTTCCTGCTCCATGAAAAATACTTTCCCACTCTGATCGGACATCGCTACCCCGAGATCTTTTTCGCTCGCGATCTCTGGGGGGAATTTTTCCTGACTCACCGTGAAAAGGAAGCGAGCCGTGATAGTGAAAACTTTCTCCGCGTAGGCCTGATATTGGGATATGAGATCGTAGGCTTGGCGCGTCGGATCGCCCGAAGCCAAAGGATAAACTTTCAGGAACTCTTCCATGTTGTGCAAATTGAGTGAGTGGCCAAAAAGTTCGGGGTCCTTCTTGCTCGCCGTCTCAAAAGACTCCTGGAGGGACGTCATAAATTTAAATGCCTCCTCAAGCAAATCGATATCCTCCGCGCTGATCGAACCGGACTTGACGTGCGTTTTGAGTTTTTTAAGAAGCGTTCGGAGGCCGGCAGCGTTCATCCTCTGGTCGGGATCCACATAGAGCTCGTCGGCGGAAGGCTTCTTGTCCTCTTTCGAAACAGCCGTAAGCATCCGGTCCAGATATTGAAATTCGGCTAGCCCCCCGATGCCGTCCCTCATATTGATCTTGAGCAGATGCAAGGCATCGTAAAAACCCTCACGTTCGTAGCGGGACTGGTACTGCTCCAGAACGAGCATTACGGGCCTGAGGTTCTGCATGAGAGCCTCCACCTCGCGTCCGGCTTCGACCTCCGGAGCTTCTTCCGTCGCCCCAGTCTCGAGAGGCAATTCGGTCTGACGGGGCTGGCTATAAACGGAGCCGATGCCGGAGTACTGCGGCATACGAAGCAAATTTTCAAGCGTGGCAGTGTAAGGAATGCTCCCCACGGACATACTTCGGGAAAGATTCGCACGCGGAAAGCGCTGTACAAGGTCGTTGAAAAAAGGCCCGAAGAAGTTGCGTCCTTCCTTGTCTGCCGCTTTCTCCCCGCAGATCGAAAGCGTTTTCTCCTGTCCCGGCGCTGCCTCACGGTTCATACGGTCAATATCACTCGCCCAACCGGTCACGATCTCCCGCATATCTTCTCCGATGATACCTTTCGCTTGACTGATCTCCGGGCTATCGCGAGTGATCCTCGGCCCCCCTTTGGCCTGTGAAGCTTTATCCGCAAGGCTCGTCTCAAGATCGTTTGACCCGACACTGAAATCCAAATATCCTGGGCGCGTCAACAGCGCCTGCCTATTCTCCACAGCAGCTTCGGAAAGCTCGATCATCATCCCAAAACGGATGTTTGCCTCGGCGGCTGCGATCGCCCGAGCGGACGCCTCAACAGTCTCCCCCGAAAGTTCCGCGACCCGTTGCGCGGCGAACTTTCTCGCCTCCGGAAGGATCTCGTTCTCAATGAAGTCGAGGTCTTCGGGCCCGCGTACGCCGGGATAGATCACTTCGAATTTGGCATGTGGCTTCCCGGATTTTGCCGCCATAGCCTCGGCTGTCAAAGTCGCCATCAGGCGGAAAGTAAGCTCGATGCGTCCGAGCGGTGTCCGGTAATGGTCCTGCCCTTCCGCGTCGTTCGGGATCCCGTTCATCTCCATTTCAACATAATATTCCGAGTTCTTGTCACTGCGACGGTCCTCGGGCCTCATCCGAAATCTTTTACCGGCAAGCGTCGGATCCTCCGCAATATGCCGCATTTCATCTTCCATATCCTCATAAAGCCGGCGCCAAAGAGCATCTTTCAGGTTCGCTCCCACGTCGCGTCCCCCCTTAGGATCGTTCAATTCCGCCGTTTTGATCTTGAAAAGATCGAAATAGATCTGAAGCCTCTCGGCCGTCATGATCTCGGTCCGGTAAAGCCCCACATCATGGTCGGGATCAGACTCCTGACCGGGCAGCATGTTAAGCTTCACCGAATGGGTAATCCCGCGCGAGAAACGGGCCAGGGCTTTGGGCCAAAGCGACTGGATCCACTCCTGCCGCCGGTATTCCGCAAGCTCATCCGCCGAGGGATTGACGATCAATTCGATGGCCACGCCGGCAGCGCCTTCCTCTTTGACGCTCCGCTCTGAACCGGCCTCCGCAGGCCGGATGAGGATCGGGACCTGACCTCCGGCGCCACTCTCGGCGATCGCTTTTTTGACTTCCTTCATGTTTTCCGGAGTGATAGAAACTAAAATGGGCGGTTCGTTGTCGCTTCCGATCACGATCGCCAAGTGCCCCGTAGCATTAAGACCTTCGCCCACAAGAACAACGGCCTTCAGAAGTTTTCCGTGCGCCCGCCGCTCAGCCAAATACTGCTCCGGCGATGGCACTTGCTCCGGGAACAGCATGTAATCCAGGAATTTCGCGTGACCGTCCGCCTCGCTATCCTCAGGAGTTCCCTCCGTCTGGATCTTCACAAGGATCTCCTTCATGACAGCGTCAAACTCTTCGGCATCCGAAACGTTCTTACGGAACATCGAGACCTGGATGATCGCCGCTTTAACAGTCTCGGCCACGTCCTCATCCAAACGCTTCAGCTCATCGCTTTTCGCCATAAAATCGCTCTGCTCACGACGGGGAAGCCCTAAAACTTTTTCAACAAAGGCGTTCAGCTCCAACCCCTCGATTGCCTGCGCCAGCATGGTTTGCGCCATCGCCAACCCCTTACGAAGCTTCCCGAGCACGATCTCACTGCCATAGTTAACGCGCCGGCCATCCTTGAGAATGCCTTCCTCGAGAAACACCACCGAGAACCGGATATTCTCGTTCGCCATGCGCTGCACGATCGCTTGAGGGTCTTTCTGTAGGATTTTGTCCAGTTCCACCAACGCATCCCTATGGGTTCCCAGAATATCTTTCAAATCGGAACCCGGCTCGTTACGCTCGATAAGTTTGATCGTCGCATTAAGACGGCGGATCTTTTCCTGGAGGATTTCCATTCCCCGATTGAAGCTTTCTTCGGCGATCTCAAGTTTCCCGTCATCCGAAAGCAACATCTCGGGCAAATTCGTGTAAAGACTACGGGCCTCTGTATCCTCCAGATTCTTGAGCCGATCGACGGTTTTTGCTCCGGGAAGCGAGCGAACATCCGCCATTCCCAATCTCCATATACGCCCCGACGCCTGCGCCGGAACCGCCACCCGCAACTCGTTGCGGGGAAGGCCGGGGAATTTGCTCACATCGATCGTGCGGACGGGTTGTCCCTCCGCGCTCAGGAGATGGATCTTCTGACCCTCGATATCAAAATTCCTGCGGCTGGCTTGCGCACTGCCCACCGGCTTTCCGCGATACCAAACGGTGATATTCCCGCCGGTGATTTTCCCGTCGATGGTATTCCCGCCGGGGTTGATCATCGTCAGGATCTCCGGCTTTCCCGGAAAAGGTGTCGCGTCCAAAAATACGGCCGCCGTCCCGCCCTGATGGACCGCATACTTGACCATTCTTGCGTAAAGCGAATAAGGCAGCGTCACACTCGCGCTCGCGATCACCGTCAGATCCTTTTCGGGCCGGTCATTCTTCAGCTTCAAATGTTGCAACTGTTCCACGATCGGGTGCGGACGTTGCAAGAGCCCGGCCATGAAGGCGATCGGCCTGACCGGAAGTTTTTGAGACTCCGCGATTCCGATCTCAGCTTGTATCGAATTTTTCACCAACTCGCGGAGCGATACCGAAAGAGAACGGTGATCCGCCTCCGCAAGAATCCCGGCTTTTACCGCTGCCTTCCACCGGCGCTCGATATCTTTTGTCGCGAGATCATAGACAAGGTTCAAGTACTGCCTGTATCCCGCCCGCCAGTCAAAGACGTCGCTCGGGATTGCCGCGAGGGCCTGCTGCTGTTTTTCGATCCCGGCAAGGGCGGCCGCGAGATCGTAATCCCCCGTCGCCTTTTCCATCGCCTCCGCCTGACTGAGACTCGCGTGCGAAAGCGCTTCTTCGTACCGGGCGAGATTTTTTTGGAAAGGGATTTCCAAGGAGGGATAGTACCCGAAATATTCCACGAGATCGGTATCAAGCGATGTCACGTCCTGTTTGATGATTCTCGCCGCGCGTGACTGCCGGTCCAACTTCAAAAGATCCAGAATCTTGTAACCGACCAGGCATCCGATCCCGAGTCCGACGGAAACCCCCACCCTCAGGGACCATCGCGCGATCCACGTTTTCCATTTTGCGCGTTGGGCTTGTTCGAGAGCCACCTTGGCCAGTCTCTTTTCCTCGGCGTCTTTAAGTTTCACCTTCTCGGCAGCTTTAGCGCTTTCAGCCTGAATCGCATCTCTTACCCGTTTCGCCTCTTTTGCCGCTGCCGCTTTTTGCTGCACCTCTTTATATTGCTGATACGCCGAGTCGCTTACAACAACTCCCTCTAGATCAGGCAGGCTTTGGGCAAGTTTTTCAACCTGGATAGTGGTCGGCAAGAGATACTCCAAAGGGAGATCCGCTTTCACCCCCCGCACCGTCAAATTTCCATTTTGGAGATATCCCTGTAGAATTTTCGGAAACGCGGCAATATCCGAAGCGGAAGGGTTCCCCCTTATGTTGTTCTCGAATTTTGTGGATCCATAAAAACCGGATTTCACGCCGAGCACAACGCTGTCGCCATTCCGGAATTCGATCGCAACAGTCCTGTTTCCAGGATAGCAAACGATCCCTTTGATGCTCCCCGGCTTCCCCAACTTCTGAGGGATTGATGCCTCGAAAGCATCGATGGCGTCCGACCGGCTCACGTCCGTCCAGAACCCCAAGGCTTCAAGGGCCTCATCTTTTTCCGCATTCCGAGAGATCACGCGAAACGCCAAATAAGCCTTTCTCTCCGCAGCTTCGGGAATAAGCCGCGGCAAAATCTTTCTGACCTCCGCCCCGGTTGTCGCCGCGGACAGATCACGAACGATCGGATGATCGGCTCCAAGAAATTCCACCTTCCGCATCTCGGCGCGGAGGGCGAGGTCCTGGCGAGCGCGGGCAGTGACTTCGGCTTCGATCTCGTCGGCTTCGGGGCCCATTTCAGGAATGGTTTCGTATTTATGCTCGACGCCGTACCAAACGCGATAGAGGCATTTCAGAATGATGAGCAAACGGTCCTCGGCAGGAACGTAATTGAGTTGATGAGCCGCCGCGAGCTCCGCGATCGCCATCGTAAGATTCTTCTTCGCCCGGATATAGCCTGGCTCTTCGCTCGTGGACTTAGCGCCATCAAGATACCGTGCCTTAAAATTCCTGAAACGGGTCAAGGCCTTTCCGAAATCACGACGCCTATTCTCGCGGATCCCGGAGCGGATCAGCTTCATGCCGGTATCCAGCTCCGCCATGATGGACTGCTTGTGCTGGCCCACATACCGGCTCATCCGGCGAATCCTTTCAATAAAGTCGTTCTGGAGTATCGTCTGGGCTTCTGCGGCGGCGTCAAGAACGATGTCGAACTGCCCCAATTTGACATTGTCCCGCGCCTTCGCCACAAGTTCCCGGATCCTTGTTTTCTCATCCACGCGGGCGTGCGCCACCCACTCCTCGATCGGCGCCAGGTCCCAGCGGATATTCCGGAGACGCGAGGCCGTCATCGCATCGCTTTTTGCGTTTCTGAGCTGATACGCGATGTCATTCCAGAAACCGATCGCCTGCCACGCGTTACGCTCCTCGCGGTCGTAGGTCTCAAGCACATGATCGCGGGACCGCAGGAAATTAAACAGATTCGCATAGCGGATACGCTTCAGTCTCTCGACCGGCCTCACGTCATCAGGCTCCGGGATCAGCTCGGCGATGAGCTCCCGTTCCCTGAGCGCCGCATCATCAAGCCCGGCGGCAGGCCTGGAATGCGCCCACTTCCCGACTTTATTCATCACGGCGTCCGCGATGTCCTGCCGCAAATAGATCGCCGCGGCAATGTCATCCAGCATGACCGCGTCATCGGCTTTCCCGCCGAAATCGACCTTTCTCATCCTGAGATAGCTGAGCAGCCAAGCGCGCCTCGCCTTGGGATTGACCGTAACCGCCGCCTCTTCATCCGCGAGCGCGACCACGAGCTGCTTGATCGTCGCCAGATAATATGTCTCCTCGTGATTCCACCGTGACTCCTTATGCTCGGTCACGCCCGTCCTTCTCTGGCGATCGATCACATCCTTCAGCATCCGGACTTTCAAATAATCATCGCTTGCGGCGCCCCGGACAAAAACCTCTTTGATCTCGTTCTGGGCCTGATCGTGAACGCTCCGCCACTGGAGTTCATGAACCTTCTCTTCGAAGTGATTGATAAGATCATTCAGGCTGTTACGGAAGGAGACTCTCATTTCAAGCTGGGCGCGGATCAGAGCGAGATCCGCCTTGATCAACCGGTTCAGGATCCCGTTCGCCTGAGCGTTCGCCTTGGAAGTCGTTTCCTGGTAGGCCTTCTCCGAGATGATTCTCTCCTCGAGATTTTTGGCTGCCGCAACGATCCGGCCTTGCATCACGCCGTAGGCCCGCAACAGTCTTTCGCGCTGCGCCTCAATTTCAACGGCGGTCGCGGCCCTGACCTTCCGGGCAATCTCATCTGCCGTCTTTTTGCTCAAAGTCAGCGTGAAAGAGGCGTCTATATCGTCTATTTCCTTGCGATCGGCAGGAGTCACTTTACCGGCCGTGACCAACTTGTCGCGCATGAGCTCCAACCGGTTGAGAAGGCCTTTCATGCGGCGTTCATTAGGGCCCCAATCGATACGAGGCGCGGCATGGCGAGCCATGGGTTCATGGCGTTCCCACATCTGCTGGTGTATGAAGCCGCGGGCGCGGAGATCGACCTGCGACTCTTCGAGTTTTTGGGGCGCGGAGTTAAAGACGAAATCTTCAACAGCACGGGCACTCAGGAGAATTTTGGGAGCCAGAACGGGGTTCGTGTTTGCTTGCGGGTCCTCCTGGCTGAGGATCCGGAGAAAAAGTCTTGCGGCGATCTGACGTGCGAAAAGCGCGGCGGCGACACTGATCCGTTCCTTCTCATTCGTGATCTGATTCAGGTATTCATAGAAGCGCTCAAGGACATGGATCTTCCCGTCCTCGCCGGTCCACACCAGCTCGAATTCCTTGTCATTTTTTGTGAGCCTTCGAAGAGAGCCGGCATCCGCCTCGACAAGGACCACGCCGCCGGCCATCATCGTTCGGCTGAATTCCCCAAGCAAAGCCTGCTTGAAGCCGCTCTCTTGAAAGGTGTCCAGAAGCCTTCCCCTCACGCCTGTGGGGAACTTCACTCCTTGCGTTTTCAGAATTCCGTTCAAGTCCGTCTCCGGGAGCGCGGCGAGATGTTTCGCGACTGCCGACATCAATCCGTTCGAAGCGAGAAGCGTTCTGGGGGTGAGCCTCATCCCGGTCCGGTCGATCTCCGCCCCTGATCCGACCCCGTCACGGACTTCAGCTCTCTCTACGGCGAGCTGCACCTCGGACAGGAGAAAGTTTTCGAGAATAAAGCCCGCCGGACCCGATTCCCTTGGAGCCGATGAGACTTGAGAGATTGTGAAGCCTTGCCCATTACTGAACACGAGGCGTAGGTTTCGAGGTTTTTCAGGGTCATCTCCGTAAGAAAAACTGGCAAGCGGATTCTTCGAAGGATCAAGTCCTTCGACTATTTTTCTCCCAACCCTCAGCCCCTCGTTCGGTCTCCATGTAAGGGTCAGCATCTCGTTCCCTTCCTCCGCGATTTTTCTGAACTGGATCGCCCAGCCTTCTTCATCTTTATTCGACACACGCACGATCATCGTGGTGTCCTCTAGCGTAAGTGATCTCTGGCAGGGAGGCTTATCTCCGTCATCCCATCTCCATCGAGGCAATTGCCGCAACATTTTTCTCATCTCCTCCATCGTCGCGCCTGCCACTACCGGCAAGTAACTCTCGGATTGCCATTCTGCCATTCCGGCCCATGTCTCCCCGATCACTTTTGCAAATACCGAGTAAAAAAACGGTTTGGACAGGAACGGCAAAATATTGACGAACAGCATAGGGACCGTGTACATCACATAGTCCCTGAAGAAATCCAGAATGACCGTGCGCCGGGAGTCTCCCTGTATGACCCGGAAGAAAGCATCGTGAAGGCCGTTCATCGTTCCGATCACAAAACCCGACACTACAAGCCCGCCCGGGGACGTCTTCGCCATGTCAAAAAAGCTCAGGATGTGATTGTTGACGAACATCGAAAAGACAAGCGTTATGATCGAAATGTCGCTAGAGAACATCTGCGCGGTAAACTTAGCCCAGCGCATCTGAGAGAACGACCAGCCCTTTTTCTTCAACAAAGGGGGCACACTTTCGGTAATGATCGACCGGATGAGGATCAGCACATTCCACAAAGTCGCCATGGCAACCACGGCCGCAATATTCGACTTATCCATATAGTAAAAAGACCCCAACGACATGACAAAAGCTGAAATAATGCGAATGATGTCGTATCTGTCAAAATACCCCTCCACGCGCTCTGGAGAAAAAAACGCGGTGAGAACATTGCCGAGATCCTGGAAATCGATCCGCTCTTCCTCCGTCTTCGGCGTTTCGGCACGGTCGTTTCCGGTATTTTCGCTTGTCCCGGAAATGCCAACTTCAGGTTCTCGTGCACCCGTAGCAGCATCCGTCAGTGTCTCCACGCGAGCGGGCAGATCGAATTCTCCGGGAGATCTCAGCAAGAAGCCCGCATGTTCAGGATCCCGCACATCGGGGCGCGAGGCGGTGACGATGCGTTCAAGCTCGTCAGCAATAGCGCCGTACTGGTCTTCCAACCCGGCAATGAGGGGGCGCATGTTGGCATGCATGTGATCAAGGAAACCTTCCATTTCAGCGACCACCACTTCCCGGGGCGCCACAAATTCAAAATCGTCTGTCAGATAGTCCCGCTTGTTGAGCGATGTGGCTATGATCAATCTCGCAATCCGCTGCCGATTTTTCAGGTTTTCACTTGTTCTATTTTCGACGGGCAACCATCGGGGCCCGAAATATTCCAGGATCGCCAGATTCAACCCGGGAGTCCAATCGACGGGTCCGTCTACCGAGCCTGCCGTATTCCGATTTTCGGCACGGCCGTATCCGGACCGAGTGTGCGTCTGCCCAGGCCTCGGGCCATAACGGCCGTACTTCTTCCATTCCGCTCGCTGGCGATCTTTGCGGATCATACTCCTTAACCCGATACCCCAGAACGTCAGACCCACAGCATACCAACCCACTGTAATGATCCCGTCCAAAGCAAAAGCCCAACCGGCATCACGATAACTGTAGGTGAGCTTACTCGCGTCGTTAAAACCGATATTAGGCGGTTCCGGTGTTACATTCAGGAGAGCGTTCGTGAAGATCCGCGCGCTATTGAAAGCCGCGACTTCTTCCGTATTCAGCTTTGTGATTCGAAAGAGGTTCTCCAGCATGATGTGCGAGTTCCATATCGCCCCGCGAAGATCACGCGGCAAACGGTTCGCGTGCTTGCCCTCGTGACCGGCAAGAACAATGGCGAGTTGCGTCGGAGACTTGATCTCATTGGAAACACGAATGCGGGGTTCCCCGAAATATCCAGAGAACCGGCTCCCCCGCGTGTAGCCATAATCAGGCGTGTCGGTCGAATAGATCGAGGTATTTCTTTCCTTAAGCCACTTGAGCCAAACCGGGTCCATCTTGGAAGCAAGCCACAGCGCCTGCTGGACGACAAGCGGACGCTCCTCTCCGCTTTTTGCAAATTGGATGTACGCGTCGAGCGAACCGGCTTCCTTGGCGAATTCCCGGCGGACGATCTCATCCATTTCCCGGATCCTCGCGACTCCCCGCGGATCGCCGATGAACTGAGTGAGAATGTCCTTGGACCGCAGCGCTTTCTCTGACGGCACCACATAAATAGGATCATCGAAGGAAGCCGGACGAAACGACGGAGCCGTCGCGACCGCCGGAGGATTAGAAACCCCCGCTTCATAATGTCTCTTGAAACTAATCAAAGTTCCGACCCAGATCATCCCGTCCACGGCACTTGCCACAAGAAATTTCAACGTTGACCGCATCTCGGTACGGAATTGATTTGTTTTCCCCTCCCCAAGTTCTTCTAAGAATTGCCGCTTGTTTTCACCTAATTTAGCTGCCACTTCCAAGAGCAGACGAAGCCTTTCTTGCTCTGGACCCGTTGCATGTTCGAATTTCGTCTGAAGTTCTCTCATCGTTCTATCGATTTCTTGGTTCATTCTTAACAGAGAACGCCGCATTTCGACTTTTTGAATGAGGGTCGGATCGGTCCCAATGGCCGCGATGACCTCGGCAAGTCCTGCCGCTCCGGTTAGCATTTCGATCTCGGCCAGGGATTCCCTTTCATTATGACTCAAAATATCCCCGGCATTCACTTCACCCCGAACGATCCTTATTACAAAACCAAGCGTCGGTTCACGATCAATACCATCAATCACTCTCCCGGCCGCCAGCATCGCGTCAAAAGTCGCCCGCATTCTTTGAAAGTTGAACTCCAATTCCTTTGACCGCAAGCGGTTAAAAACCTCGTTTAATCGGCGGGACAATGCCTCAGGAATGATCAGACCCGGAGGAAGATTCCCAAGTAGACGGGCCAGGCGGGGATAATCTCTAAAAACATCTATGATCGCGTGATGACTTTCTAACAAGGCCTGTTCTGCCGATGAAAAAGAAGGTTCATCCGTTCCGGACATGATCTTATAAACAAGCTGGCATACATCTTTACGATCGATTTGATCCACCGCGAGCATAAAACGACTCCATTGCGGATTAAGGAGTTCGTTCAATTTGTCGCGAATAGTCCGCGCACATTTCCAAAATGAATTCTTCGTACCTATTTTCCACCACCGCACTTTTTGAACTTGATTTTCGATCTCACCAATTTCACCGGTTTGGAATGCATTTTTTAATGCGTCCATGACTTCGGGATCTTGAATATCATTTAAAGTCTGCACCCCTTCGATCGCGGAGGACAGGTACGCGAGAGCGCGAACATCCCCCATCGCCTGAATCCCCTCGATCACTCCTCGAATGCGCGTCTCGGCGCGACCGACGGGATTTTTCTTCTCACTCGCTTGAAGGCTTCGCGGATTCATTTGATCTATCGCGCGGCGCGCGGCCTTTGATAAATCAGGGGAAGGAGACGGCTTCGCAGCAATAAAATTCTCGAGCGCTGTCTCAGCCTCCTTCGTTTCAGTGGCGCCCAGTAAACGGATCACCAGCAATTTGCGCCAGGTGGGAACCTTCGGAGAGACGAGCTGTTTTTGAAGCGCCGGTGTGAAGGCCTCGCGAAAGACATAAAACACCGAGATCATCATAAACAGAGCGTCCCAGACCCAGAGCAATGGATTTGAGGCATCTACCTTGGCATTGTGGATCATGTGAAGCGCGATCGGGACGAGCAGGGTCCCCGATATCCGGTAACTGGCCGCCAGAGAAACGCCGGCAACAAAAGATGCGATCAACCGGGGCGCGAACAGGATCGGATCCTCGGCCCAGTATGTCAAAACATGAAGTACCGAAAAAACTGCCGAACTGGAGAGTACCGCCGCAGTAGAACTCATACGCGGCATGAAACCGTATTTAAAAAGAATGAGCCGGTCCTTGATCTCTTCGATCACGGGCCCAACCAGATAAGCGATAGTCGCCGTGTAGTCCTCATAGGGAAGTTGAATGAATGCATACAGGTTGAAGATGGCTTGGTTGAGCAACCAGTACAACCCCTCCATCGCGCCGAACAGAGAACCCACAACCCATACGGGCAATCTCCTAACGATACCGGAGTTTAAATTTTCCTTCGGTCCCCGCAACCCGTCTTTCGGTTTCCTCCGCGTTTCCGCCCTTTTGCCCCCCTGCGCCGCGGACGAAGAAGCACCCGGAGCCAAAAACCCCGGAAGCAACTGAAGGCGTTTCACTTCGGAATTCCGCTTCGCTGCCGCCTGCGAGGCCTCTTGGGTTCGCAGATTCTCGAGCCAATGATCGATGGCCGGAAACATAGCCTCCTGAATGAGGCTCTCATAATGCGTCAAGGAGTCCATGAGATTTTGATAAGAGAAACTTTCCGCCGGCGCGTCCGGGCCTGTCGAGCGCTGATGCCGGACCATGATCTCTCGCATCTCACCCAGCGTAACCAAAAACGTCCTGTAGGATTCCTGGGCCGTCTGTAACATTTCCGCTGTAAGCGGTTCCGCCGGAATTTCCAGATCATCAATTAAATTAATTTTCGAACGAAGCTCCTCCGCGAGCGCCGGACCGTAATCGGCTTCGATGCCTGAGACATTCACACGAGCCGCAAAAGTAAATGTCCCGGAATGCAGCATCAGGTCGTGGGCCAATTCGTGCAGATCCGCCAGGCAGCTCTCGCGCCGGGCTTCTATATATGACCGCTGTTCATCCTGTTCCGGATTGTAGGTCAGGTTTAAACCTGACCTACGTAACGAACTCGCGTCAGGTAAAAGATCATCCGACAAACTCAACCGGTGGAGGATTTCCTGGAGGACAAGGCGAGCCAGGACGTACTTCTTAAGGTTTTTCGCTTCACTCTTGATCGGACCTAAGCCAAACTTCTGGGCCTGAAAAAGAAGTTGCCGCGTCATGTCCTCGGCCATAAAGGGGGCCGTCAGAACCTCCCGGACTTTGGCTGGATCTTGAAGATCCGCGAGCAATCGATCCAGCTCGTTCACGCCTCGAACAGGAAGGTAAGCCCTAAAAGAGCTGATCGCCGCCCGGACCACGGCATCTCTCCGGAATTCCTCGCCGGACAGGGCCGCCAGGCGAAACGCGGCTTCACGCTCCTCTTCAGGAACCACCCACGTGGCACGAGTCCTGTAGCGCCGGAAAAAGATCGCGGCTTCTTCCGTTTGGATTTCTCCGGAAACAGGATCCCAATAATTGACAGGGGGAAGCCCTGCGATCACTTTCTGGATGGGATCCTCCCGATCTCTCTTCCAAGACAAGCCATGGACTCTCAAGGCCTTTCCGGCATCGGACGGCCATGTGATCTCGGATCCCTTCCAGACTTTTTTTGAAGCATCGTAATGGAGGTTCATCCCCTCCGGCGCCACGGCAGGGTTTCCCGCGCCAAGCACGGGTTCTTCGTCGTGCGGGAAAACTTTTTCTTTCAAAACTACCACGAGCTTCGCGAGGTGATGGCTGACCACGGCCGAACCGAAAAGAAATACCGCCGACGTTAGCGGAATAATGTTGAAGAGGCCGGACATCAGAACGAACACAGCAGGGAACCACGGCCAGTATTTCAGGAATAAGCCCTGCCATTTCCCGCGTGCCGGAACCTCACCGATTTTGACCTGATCTGTAAGGACGGATTCAAGGGCTTGCGGGAGCGCAAAGATCATGGCGGCGATCACAATAAGCTGTGAAAATGCGGGAAATGAAATGACCGAAGCGTAGTAGAGCCCCGAGAGCGCCGTCCAATAGGTGATCTGCTTGATGAAAAATCCCCCTTCCGCGTAAATGATGTTCTTCGTCTGGAATTTCAGTGTCCTCCAGAACCGCCCCAAAGTCCCCTCACCATCCCGGGCCGGAAGGAAGATCTCTCCAAGGATCGTGAAACCGGCCAGGACACCAATCTGCGCGAAACCGAAAAGATCCAGCTGCGCTCCCGCCACCGGCGCGATCCGAAGCGTGGGGATCCAGAAAGCGTAAAGAGGAATGATCAGGGCCCACCCCGCGCCGAACGCGGCCGCCCGGAAGTAGCGCTGCAAGTTGAACTTTTTATCCAAAAGGCTCGAAGCCAGGTGGCCGACGAGCTGCCCCAGACCGTTGCGCACGACAAAATACCAGCCGGGATGCGCGAGGACCAAAAGGATGGAAGCCCCGATCATCGCCGCGGCAATGGCACCGTCTCTGAGAGGCCGCTTGGCCCGGAACCATGGCTCATCCCGCTTCTCAGAGCGATCGGCTTTTTTAAAAGACCGCGTCTCGGCGCGGGTCGATTTCAACGAAACTTTTTTGGATGACAGCGCCACCGGCCGGACAATATTCCCCGCTGGCATCATCGTAACTTCAGCGGCGGAAAAAGGCGCCGTGCTCACCGTCGATTCATAATCGGGACTGAAAAGGAGCTCCGCGGGAATGGCGGAATTGCCGGACAGCGTTGGACGGAATTGAACGGGTGTGATGATGAGCGTATGGATCAACTCGTCATTCTGAGGCTCGCCAGCCGAAGAATCTCGGCTGAGATCCTTCGCTCCGCTCAGGATGACGGGAGCAAATTCAGCGCGAAGGGCGTTCGCGAGCAGCGGGTGATTCGTAAGTGCGTCCTGGACAAGGTTCGCGGCCTGCGAGACGGAAAGATTTTCGTCTTGAACAAGAGACGGAGCGGCGTTTTCGATGATGCCTTTAAAAATAATGGCCTGCTGCTTTGTCCGGAACGGGTTCGCGACATTAAAATAAGCTGAGAGGTCGGAATTAGAGCCGTTCATGGTCTTAAGATACGCCTCCCCGTGATCGGTCGACGTGATCCGCGGCATCACGACCGCGTGCTGGATCCCCTTTTCCTCCAGGATCGCCTTGATCCCGTCCGTGTGAAAGCCGCCGGTGATAAGAACAATCACCTCGGAAAGCGGAAGGTGTAGGGCGGAAGGCGCCAAGCCTGATTTTCCGTCATCCGCCGTACGACGTACGCCTTCCGCTTCGAGCTCAAGGGCATTTTCGAGCAACACGCTGTCGCGCTTCTCGGCAAGTTCATAAAATTTCAGCGCGCGGTCAAGCGACGCAGCAAGCAAGTCCGAAGCCTTGGTGAATTCCTGGAGGGATGCCTTCTCCGCCACAAGAGCGCGGTATTCTTTGCGATCGAGTTCGAGTCGGAGTGCTTTCTCAAGTCTTTCAAGGAACGCGAAACGTTTGACGAGCGCTTTCTCCGCGTCGCTTACCGCGAGCTTGGCTGTGATCAGGCCTTCAAGCGAATCCATTTCCTCAAAAAGGCCCGCGGCATCGATCTCGCAGCGCAGGATCAGCGAACGGAAGGACTTCAAAACCACCGGATAGTCCTCCATCCGGATTCCGGCCGAGGTCTTCAGGTGATAGAGATACTCAAGCAGTTTTCTTGGAAGAAGTTCTTTGGAATAGAGGAACGGAAGTTCCCCCGCCGGACGCTTTGACTGAACAAGCCCGTTCGTGACCGCAAAGTAGCGCAGCGCCGAAAGAAATTCCTTTTCCTGGGAGATCTTATTGCCGAGATCGATCATGAATTTTTCCCACGCGGCGGTGACGGCCTCCGGATCCGTGATTTCTTTATCCTTCTGGAGAGCGAGAAGGCGCATGAGATTCGGATAGCGCAACTGCTCAAAGGCATCGGAAAGATCAATCGCCAGGACCTTGTTCGACTGTTTCGCGAGATAGTTGGAATAGGCCGCGATATTAGGATCCCCGGCGGTTTGAGAGGCTGTGAATTTGCCATTCTTCCGGCGCTCGCGTTCCTTCAGGAAATCCCGCAGCTCGGGTGAAAGAACACGGGAGGCTTCCTGATCCAGCGCCGCGTGGACGGGCAAGAGGGCCTTCGTGATCGAAGGAAAATCTTTCTGAACCGAACGGAATAATTCCAAGTCTTCGCGGTAGAGCGCGGTGTTTTCAACGCCCATGACGCGTACGGCGGAAGGCGTACCGCGTACGGGGTTTAAATCTTTCACGCCATACTCCGTAAGCCTTCCACCTGACTCGTTTTCGCCGTACGCCGTACCCCGTACTGCGTACTTTTTTGCCTCTTCAAAGGCAAAAAGCTCAGCTCCGGTGATCTCGCCTTTGGCGCTGAGGTCGCGAAGGATCGCCTCGCCGGCCTTGGGATGGTTTTTGATGACATCGAAATAATCGGGGCGCAGTTGGCCGGAGGAACCTTCAACAGCGACGGTCATATTTTTGTATTTTCCGGAAAGATAGCGGAGGATCTGCCGAATATTCTCCTGAGCGGTTGGATTCGCGTGAGCGTCCTGGAGGAGAATGACAAGCGAGTCCTCAGTCCGCGGTCCACGGTCCGCAGGGCTTGCATTTTTTTCTGTGGTCTGTGGTCTGTGGTCTAGGGTCTGTCGAATTGATGTTTCAACAACCGAGCCGATCTCCGCCGGCAATCCGGCAAGTCCCGCCATCCGGTCAACTGGCGCTGAAAAGATTCTCGCAAAGTCGATACCCGCGGTTTGTCCATAGCCCACACCGGGATTCGTGATCACACTTGTCACGAGAAAAGACAGAGCAACGCCCAGAGAGACAGAGCGCTTCCAGAATTGTGAAAACAGTTCGGACTGCGTCATTTAAACGGTAACTTCCTTTGGGCTGGTATTTTAATTCTCTCTATACGAGAGACAGAACTAAACACTTATTTAATGTTCATTATAAAGGTAACATAACTTCCCATAGGTGTCAAATTCGATGGACACCATAAGTAATTACGGTGGAATGAGTTGCAGATATTTTTTAGATTTACTAAAAAATGGGCCATCTGAGAGATGCATTCGACCATTTCATCTAGCGCAGTTGAAATGGTCGCTAGGGGGAGGCTATGCGCCCTTGTCGTTTATTTCATTCCATTAATGTCCGACAAGGGCGACGCTAATTTCCAATCAAGAAATTAATGATAATTAGGCAGCAGTGCCAACGGCGAGTTGGGCGATATAGGCCTGGACCTCGGAGGCGACGATGGAAAAAGCACCGTTGTTCGTGTCTATTCTGATGGGTATTCCGAGAACCTCTTCCAGCCGGTGCTGGAGATAAGCGGCTTTATTCTCCGGCTTCTGCTCCTGATACGCATCCTCCTGGACAAACAAGCCTATCAAAACCGGCGCGTAGGCGAAAAGCTTCTTCGAATGCGCGCTCGTCAACGCATCTATGGAGCCATCTCCAAGGTCCAGCGATACCTTGTGGAACATTTCGTTCATCGGAACATTCTGGAATGAGGCACCCAGCGCGACAGGGGCCTCACTCCCCCCCCGGATCCCGATGGGTTTTCTGAAATCCTGGGGGTGAAGAGGACGCAGCTTGATCTGCTTTTGCTTGATCAATGGCTGGAATTCCGGACTATTGAGCGCATCGGCAAGGCCCAGCAACTCAACCGGGCACTGAGACTCAGCAAGCGCCGCCACCAAGGCTTTAAAGAACAAGTCATTTCCATCCGGGTCCATCACTAACCCGATCGATAAAGTCCCGTCACCGGTCGCGTGCGGTTTCTGAACGTAGGCCTTAAAGAGATCCCGGAATTTTGCGTCCACGCTATCGCCATGCTGCTTGAATGCATCGGCCATCTCCTGACTCGGCAAGGCTTCCGCCGCGCCCATCGCCAGAGCCTCCGCTTCCGCCGCTTTTGCAACGGATGAAATGAAAGCCTCCAGCTCCTCGATGCTTTTCGTCGTGATCTTCACCGCCACCGCCTCAGGGATCTCCCGGTTCCCTCCCGGTTTGAGCGCCCCCCCGACGAGCACGGCATCAGACACGCGAAGTTCGCCGCGACGGGGGCGATCGTCCTCCGGTGTCACCCGTTCACGCCTTTGCTTGATATGAAAACGAACATCTGCAAACGGAATTTTCCCGAAATAGAACTGATTTTCTTGAAGCACCCGGTTCGCTTTCGCTTCAAGTTCCGTCACCGATTCTTCAAGCACTCCGGGATCGCCATTCGAAACCCGGTCCTTGATGGCTTCCAGTTCTTTTCCCAAGAGATAAACTTGTCGTTTCCTAAGATCGACTTGCGCACCGGCGAACCAAATCTTGCTCAGATAAATAGTATCATTCTTAAGGACCCTTTGAGCCCTCTCTTCGAGTGCACGAATATCATCCCCCAGAGCACCCAGCGCGGCATACGCTCCTTCCGTGGGCTCATACCCCACAGCATTGATTTTCCCCTGCAATACTTCGAGCTCTCTGCGCAGCAGATTTACTCGTGTGTTCTTAAGATCCACTTGCGCGCCGGCAAACCAGATCTTTCCCAAATAATATTCGTTACTCTTAAGAACCGCTTGAGCCTTCTCTTCAAAAGTTCGAACGTCCGTCTCCAGCCCATCAAGCGCTGTATACACTTCTTCCTTGGGCTCAAAGCCAACATTTTTTATTTTCTGTTGCAGCGCCTCAAGTTCACCGCGGAGTAAAGCCACTCGCAACTCTCCGATATCAACGTGTGCGCCGGCAAACCATATCTTGTCTAAATGATATTTATCACCGCCAAGCATCTCTTCAAGGGCCCTGGCGTCACTCTCCAAGCCATCAATCACCGCGTAGATACCTTCGCGGGCGACAAAACCAACGGCCTTGATTTTCCCTTGCAATGCGTCAAGCTCCACCTTAAGCAAAGGGACCATCCGGTCGTGGATAACAAATCTGACGCGCTTAAGTGCTTCTTCCATCTTTGCATGGGCATCTCCACTCCCGCGAGAAATTTCCGCAGCCCTGGCTTTAAAAGGTTGGAGGGTGGCTTCTGCTTCGGATAGTTGGGCTAGCGTCATCTCAGGAGAAATCCCTTTTCCTATCACCTCTACTTGTTGCGTAAGGCTCCTAAGTTCTCCCTCCACTTGTTCTTCATAGGCATCTGCGGCTTTCTTGGCTTGTTCAAACAATTCCCCGTAGACATCTGCCGCGGGTCCTTGTATCTGAAATTCTCCAAGCTTCTTGTTTCCGGCGGGATTCAGCACTGTTAGAGATGCGAGCGCCTCACGCGGGTTGGAGGCACTCCCAATCGCCGCACGCATTTGTGCCGCTTGCGCGTCGGCAAGATCCCGCTGCGCTTTCCGCTGAGCCTGAAGCACCGCCTCGCGTTTTTTGGCAAGCTGTTCCATAGCCTGAGGCGGCTGAAGGTCCTTTGCGCTCCATTGCTCAGAAGCTTTCCCGAAAACTCCTTCCAGTCGCCTTAACTCTTTTAGAGCCGCGTCAAAATCCATCCCGTCGACGATCGCCAGACCCAATAACGCGTCAATGGCTTTCGCGTAAGCTTGTTGAGCTTGACGTTCGCGTTCGGCTCTTGCCTCTGCTTCAGCTTTTTGCATTGCGGCATTAAATTCCGCGTAGGGGTCCGCTCTCCTGGTGACACCTCCCGCTGTAAAGGCACTATGACCATAGCGATCATAGGCCGCACGTTTATCGGAATCCGATAAAACCTCGTACGCCTCCCCGAGTTCCTTGAATTTTTCCTCGGCCTTCGGGTCATTGGGATTCGTGTCCGGGTGAACCTTCGGAGCCTTTTTCCGGTACGCCTTCTTAATTTGACCGTAGGATGCGTCTCTAGCAACACCCAGGACCTCATAATAGTCCCTCTTTTCCGCCCGCGTCTCAGTGCTGCCCTCCAAACGGTCAGACTCTAGATCTTTGAGCGAGATTTTCGCGACCATGTTCATGTGAGACGCGATACGTAAATATTTGTCGAACTGATCCGGCGTTAAATATCCCGACTGGATCAGTTCCCCAGTCGAGATATGCATGAGCACTCTTTTCGTATTCTTCGGCAACCAGCCGGCCCGTGCGATGAGCTCTTCCCGGTAAGCGTCCGTAATTTCCCCTTTCATCTTAAAATTCAACCCTTTGCCGAATTTGGCGAAGGACTCCCGTATTTTCGGTGAGCCATTGGCAATAAGATCGAACCCATCGTATTCGGGAAGTCGTTTCAGGATCTCCGCGAGCAAAGCGCGCCCGGGACCTAACCGGGGCGCCCCCTTTCCCAGAACCGGAAAGTCCGGACCATAGTTCTCCAGATAAAGCACTTTTTGGTACGGAAAAGCCATAAAGGAGATACCCGCATATGAGTTCTCCTGGTCCCCTTCGTACAAACGGACAATGAATGATTCCGGCGCCTCTTGATATTTGCCGATCGAGTGCGGCATTCGCTCTATCTGGAAGGCATAGTGCCTGTCCTCCAAGCCCGGAAGCATTACGGCAAATTTTTCAGACACGACCATCTTTCGCATCTCGGAGCGGTCGAGAAGAAAAGTTGCCTGCGCGGTAAACCTGCGTCCCTCGCGATCGTCGGCGATCACCGGCTGGCCCTTGGGGATCTTCCACCCCGAATCCGCGACAAGCTTCTCGAGTGACGGCAGTTCGTCGACATCCAATATATCCAAGCCTTCCACTTCAATGCCAGGAACATAATGGCGCCTGAAAAAGATCCTCAGCAGGAACTTCGCTCCCGGATTCGCCTTTTGAAATGCTTGATCCAGGATCTTTTCTTTTAGCACCTTGTCGCTTATCCCCCAATTGGCGGGTTCGCCCGCTTTAATCGATTCTGAAAGGGCCCTCGTCGTTTGCGTCTCTCCGCCCAGAGTGGGCGCGTTAAAAGCATAAAAATCCGCGGCAGGCATTTCATTCAGGAAAAGTCTCAGGCGGTCAAGAAGCGGGGCCGTCTCCTTGTCGAGGGCCACCGACATCAGCGTATTCATCATCTTGAGAAGACTGATATCCAGGGCTCTGACTGAAGCGGCTCCTTTCTTCAGCATCTCCACACTGACCACTCCTGATCCGCAACCCACATCCGCAGCAACCTTCCCGGCCACGTCGATCCCCAAGATCTTCGCTACGCCCGATTGAACCACCCCTTGGCGGACTGCGATCTTCACATAAGAAGAGGTTTTTTCAGAGGGCGAATAAACGGTCGGGAAACTCCCGTTCTGAAGCGCTTCTGTGAATTTTTCAAAGGGATAAGTCACGGTCCCCTCACTCACAGGCCACACGATCGCGACAGGACTTCCATTTTCGATCCTGAGATACGGTGGACTTTGGGCTTCGAAGATCCCTTCGTCATGACTCGTCAGCTGTCTGAGAGTATCGAGTACCGCAGACTGCAGCTCCGGGACGGACAAACCCAGCATCGGCTTCTGCGCTAGCCTGATTGCCGAGGCGCCGCCACCCAAAGAAAGAAGATCTTCTCTCGTCACTGCTGCCGGATCGATCCCAAGCGCCATCAGGAAATACCAGACCGGCATTTGTCCCGTCATCATGCCAAGCAGAGGCGAAACACTACTAGCGATCTTTGGATCGAACTTCAGTTCCCCCCGCGTCTCCGAGCGAGACCGGGTCGCAAGGATGGCTTGAAGATTGCCGGAAGCGAACAACGCTGTCTTCCATCCTTTTTCAGAGAATGTCGCGAGGGGAGATCCGGCGGTTCTATCCACCTCCTTACCATTGACGTCAAAGCCGGAAAATCCCAAACGATATCCTCCCAACATCACGACAGGAATATTTCTCGAAGTCGAATCCGCGACAAGCGTGTCGTGCGCTGCCGAAGCCCCCCGAAGCACGTCCTCCAGCGTCGCGTAATCAGGCCAGGAACCGAAATTCGACAATCGGATATCGGCCTCCTTCCCTCCCAGGATACGCGTTCGGGCTTTGGCGTTCTCGGGAGCGAACCAGTCCGCAAGATCCGCCTCCACTAAGACATAATCCAGGCCTTCATTCAGACCCGGAGGGTCCGTTTTCCACTGATCTTTTCTGAGAAGAATGCCCTTCTTCCCTGCCCGTTTCAAATCTGCATCCGCCTTCTCAAGAGATTCCAGATCCGTATCGATCCCCACCGTCCCCGACGCGCCAAGCGCCGAGGAGGCCTGCATGAGAACGCCGTTTCCAGTCCCGATATCCTCGACCACCTTTCCCTTGAAATCCTGCGTCAACATTGCGCCCAAAAGCGGCTTTAAAAACATACTGAATGCAATCTCGCCCTCCACTCTCAGAACGCGCAGTGAAGGATATTCGTGCTTCAGTCTATCGAGCTCTTCATTCACCGGCTCCACATTCAAATATTCGTCTGAAACGACTAGCAGACTCCCCACCCGGAGACAGGCGGTTTTGATGGTCTCTTCATCCGAATAACGATGCATAAATACGGGGAACATGTGTCCCGAGCCGAGAACGCTCTCACCGTCCAGGAACTTGTGCCGGACGCGATACTGGCCCGTCACTTTTGGATCATCGATCAACTCGTGAAGCTTTTTAAAAGCCTCCGCCGGGATTGCCTCTTCCGTCACCGGGTTCCCTGCATTCCCGCTCCGCGTCTCGGCGCGTTTTTCACCCTCTTTAATTCCAGAAGTTATTGGGGCCCGGACCCGCACTAATTCCGGGAATTGACCGGGGGAACGGATCTCGGGACGACCTACAGCGAGGAGCTCCCCGGGCATTCCCTGAGCGGGGCTCTTTTCTGAGGTCACGGCCTTCTCTGAAATCTGCGCCTCTGTCCGGCGATCTGACGCGAGCGTAATACCCGCTTTCTCGCTCATGATTTTTTGAAGTAATCGATCCAAGTAAGCTCCGCCGGCCCATTCCTGGACGATCTTTTTGCGGTCTGCACCTTTCTCAAAATAGGCCATGGCAAATTCAGCCAAATATTCATGCGGGGTAAAAAAACGATAGGCTTCCGGCTCGGAGAACGTCACGTGAACCTTGAAACCCTCCTCCTCCACGCGTTTTTCCCAAGTTTTCATTTCTTGAGGAAACAAGAATGATTCCATCAGATAAGTCATCAGATTCGTATAAACACGTTTTTCCCCGTCAGCGCCCTGATGCACCCAAGACCGATAATTCGCTTTGCGCATCCGGGCATAAACATGATCGACAAAGTCCCGCCAACCGCGCTGGACGGTGTTGCCATCGGCATCAACCACCTGAAATAGATCAACCGTGCCGTCACCCTGGAGAATGCCCGGCATTTCTGTGTCTGAAGCGGCAGGCACGAATCCCGTGCTCCTTTCTATTTCATCAAGAGGAAGGTACTTGTCGCCGTCAAAAAAACCGTCGAAACCGGCTTCACGCACGGCTTGAAACCATTCAGGCTGTGTGAAAACGCGATGATGAAAATCAAGTTTGTGGAAAATCTCATGCCTCAGGGTCCCGCTGACCTTCTCGATATCGGTACCCCATTTTGCAACATCCAAACCATGCAGATTGATATGAACGGCCGAAGCGTCCATCTGAACCCATCCTGCGGGACTACTCGGATCATCCAGAAAAACAAACTCGATCACTTCGGGGCTACGCTTCAACAAGGCGATATAATCTTTCTCAAAATATTTAAAACTTCGCATCAGGATCTTTGCGACATCCAGCGAATTCTGCTCAAATCCGCGCCTAAACTTTTTTCTCTCTTTAAGTTCGGGAAGGGTCACGCGGATAAAGGTGGGTTCTGGATGCTCGCCTAATGTTCCGGCAAACCGGTTAAAGGCCCCTTGGATCTGCTCTTGGACGGGTTGATTCCGATCAAAGAATATGTTTACCCTCCGGTTCACCCATCCGGAAATAGCGAAACGGTAAAAAACATGACTTACAGACCGGTTAAACTCAGCGATCCGATTTCTAACGGCAAAAATTCCGTAGGCCGCCATCCCGATCAAAGCAGGTACGCCACGTTCTCTTGCAAACATTTTAGGCTGCAGCCAAAAAGCGAACGCCTGCAGTTTCATTTTCAAGAACTTCTGATTAATTATTTCAGCAACTCCGACCGCCTTATTCCACAGGTCAGCAACCTTATTTCGAGCGTCTATCCACAAATTCTCAGCCCATCGCCGGAGCCGCTCAGAGAAAGGGGGGCGGTCCCAGATGGTTCGGGTCCTCGGATATCCCGAACCCCTGTCCGACAAATCCCGCCATATCTTGCGCCCGATAAAATACACAGCCGCGCCGCCGCCCACCGCAAGGATCCCCTGGACCCAATGATTATTAGCAACAGAGAATAGGACGTGGTCAGTGACGCCGGGCCTGCGGAAAGCGTAAATCTGATTGAGCCGGCGGGACGTATCTTGAAGTTCGGGGCACTGCCGGCCCGAAAGGATATCATCCAAAAGATCAAAGGAGGGGACACTTCCGCTCATCACGGTTAGCTCAAGCGCGAGTTCCCTGACTTCCATGGATTTATCCGGATTTTTCACCAGCCTGATTACGTCATCCCGATTCCGGTCAGACCGCTCATCAAAATACACGTTATCATGCACTCGCGACCACTCCTGTTCCCATTCCTTGGCACCATTGTTTCTCATCCAATGACACCCCTCATATGTCCCTCTCAAAAACCATACCTCCCATTCTTCGGGGGCAACGCCGTATTCGCGCTGAATTCCTTCAGGTCTTGCTTTCGTGTCCAAGGGAGCCGAATTCTCCTTCGTCGAAAACTCTCCCAGAAACCCGCCAACGTCGTTGAAGTACAGGGCCGGAATGATCTCATAGAATTTTTGTTTAAATATGATATCCATAAGGGCCTTGATGTTGGTAGGCGTAAGACCGGGTTGGCTCGTTGCGTAAAAATGGGAACGGGGACCTATCACATAACGTGACCCCGCCTGAGTGTATTTAAAACGGTTCCTGAGGTACCGAGAAAAATACTCAACAGCATCGTGACCATAGATGTCTTTCCCCCGGCCATGATGTTTGACGTAATCGATATATGCGTCCGTGAACCTCTGCGACCTGAGACCAACTATACGGGAACGGTCGGAGAACTCCCCGGCATCCGACCGCCACCAATCCGTTCGCCCTAATTCGCGGGCGATAGCAAGCTTCGGCGACGGGTCTTCAGCCGCCATGAGATCCGTGAGACTTTCCATTATCCTTGGCGATGCGCTGCGCAAAAGAGAATAAACCGCACCGGCGGCCCAGCGGGTATGATCCCGCACTTGCGCGAGCAACCAATCCTCATCGTCTGTCTCAGCCTTACTTGGAAACAGGCCGGCTTCTTTGATATGTTGCGGAATTAAAATCGGCAGAGAGGTAAAGCGACCTCTATTTTTAATATTTTCCGTCCAAAAATCCGACCGGACTCTTTCGCCACTCTCAAGAACTCGATAGGCTTCCCCATTTTTATAGGCATAAAGTCGCGGAGCGTACAGTTTCTCACGATCCTGGGCAGAATCGGCACTTCGATCCATATCATAAATATCAACAAAGGAAAACCCTTCATCATCGTAAAATCCGTTCTCCGGCAAAATAGGCACTATAACTTTGGCCGTGGTTTGAGCCGGAGAACTACTAAAAGCCAAACCTGGGGTTGGAAGAGCAGCTACAGAAGCGGCTACTACTGCCCCTTTCAAAAAATTGCGCCTCGACATTACAGAGCTCGTCCGCGTTTCGGCGCGGTTTTCACCCTCTTTAATTCCAGAAGTTGTTGGGGCCTGGCCCCGCACTAATTCCGGGATCTGTTCGGGGGAACGGATCTCGGCGCGTTGCCTGAGCCCGTGGACGAAGGGCGCTCCATCCGGGAAAAGCACCTTTGTCGCCGCATCAAATTCCTCAAGGAATTTCTGCGCGGAGTAGCCTTCGGGAAGAACCTCGTAACCCCGCGTCAGCGCCAATTGGATCAGCGGCCTCAGGGCCTCCTTCTGGGCCTGCGGGATCTTTTCTAGGAAGAGATCCACATTCCCGTCCACCTCTGGTTTTGGGGCCTTCGCGATCTGGTCCGGAGAAGAGAGCTCTAAAACCCTGCGGTTTATATGAACGATCTCCCTGTCGGTCATGGTTTCACCGCGCAGTAGTTTGTCGACAAGCGCCTGAGTCTCCCCATCCAGCCTCGCCCGGTAGGGCTGATAATCCTCGGGGCGCATCCTGATCGACAATGCCTGATTCAGAACCCCCTGCCATTGAGCCTTGGGAACGGTTTGCCTTTGCGACCTTGCGGAGGAAACAAACCTCCATGCGATCGTCGACATGAGAAATTGATCCCACACGGGGCTTAATCCGATCCCGGGCAGTGTCTCACCGAGCAGATCTCCCAGGAGATCCGCTTCGAAAAGTTTGTAATTGCCGTACTTTTTCATACGCCAGATCACATTTTCAATACGGCTATATCCCGTGTCGGCCTCCGGGGGGGCACTCAATATCGCCAGGATCGTCCGCGCAAATGCGTGAATATCCCAGGCGGGATTTATCGGCAAGTCCTCATAAACAGGCCCCAAAATATCCGTAGGCGAATAGCCGGCGGTTTCTCCGACAATGCGATAGCTCCCCGGGTCATGGATATTCGTAGCCCGAACGGCCGAAAAATCGTTCAACTTGGGCTCCAGGGTCCCTTCCTCGACAAGGATATTTTCAGGTTTGATATCTCCATGGAAACCATGGCGGTGGACCCACGCAAGCGTTTCCAGCATCAGCCTGAGGATCCGGACTTTCTCAACGGGAGGGATCTTCTCCGCTTCGCCACTCTCCATCGTATACGCCTTCCATGGCCCCGAACGCACCATGTAGAGTGTCCCATTGTCCATTGTTCCCATTTTATCCAAAGCCGACAGCGTCTCGATCCCGCCGTCCTTGTTGAATAGCTCCATTAATTTCGCTTGAGTAAAAAGTTCCTCCTCCGCCTGATTTATTTCGGAAACACTCAGCCCCGGGAGCGGAAGCCTCAAAACGAATCCGGGCATTCCCTTCATGGGATAGACCCGTGAGGATCCTCCCTGACCCAAGGATTTAACCCCCTGGATCGCCATATCTGTCAGCGGTTTCCCCACGGTGAATCCCTCGAGAGCCAACCGGTCCTGATTGATCAGCTTAAGGGACTGGTAACCGGAGGGAATGTCCCCCGGTGTCATTTCGATCTTTCCATCCATATCTTGCAAAATATAGGCGTCTTCCCCGGCCGGTTTTTCCTGAAGGACGCCATTGGGATGTCGAATGCTTATGTTCTCCCAAACCGGGTAATTAGGGAGTTCCGACATCTTGAATAGTTTCACGGGATGCCGTTTCTGGAAAAGCGGCGTTTTTTCCCCAAAATCCAGCCCGCCCGTCTTCAAACCGTTGTCGTCGATAAAGTTCTCACGCTTCACGGGATCTTCTTCCCCCGAATATTCCCTTTCAAAATAATCATGCCCCACGAGATACGGATTGATATCGCCGTTGCGGAACTTCAGCATCACATAGAATCCGGCCAGGCTTTCGCCTGCGGGATTCGTGAAAGGTGCACCTTGGGTCTGCGGAAAGACCAACATATTCGCTAGCTTCAGATGATCGAGGATCCAGGCGGGCGCTTCGTCGATCGGATAAGCCAGCACCGGGTCTTCAATGTAATACTCAAACGGATGTCTCTCTTCCCGGAGTAAATTCTCGATCTGCGCTGCTTCAACCACCCTCATTTCGTTTCGCTTCTCGGGGAACTCTGTGGGGGAGCGGCCGATAAGCCACTCTTTGAGACGGGTATCCAGCAATCCCTGATCCTTCAAAAGTGCCAACCCGTCGCTCCCCGCCCGATCAAGGTCCCGGAGAAAAGCAGATTTTCCAATCCATGGTTCCTCGACCGTCAATACGTCCTTTATCTTCTGGAGCTCGACTTTATCAGGCATGAGACCGAACACGAGCATCGCGCGCACACCCCGGATAGCATCCTCGATGCTCATAGCGGGCCACGGTGTCACTAATCTCTTATTGAGCAGATCTTCGAGATACGCAGAAATATCACGTTCCCGAGATTCCTGCCCCGTCGCCGTTGCAGGCTGGGTGTCAAATTCGATCGTAAGCTGACGATCTTCTCCCACAGTGATGCGAAGAGGCAAATCGTAAGCTGTAAAATGCATTGTGTTATGCAATTTATCGAGCAGTGATGGTTCATGGATACTTACGGAGAGAGGCTTCTCTTGAGCCTGTTCCCCCGCACGCAGGAAAGCAGACCGGATCGCTGATTCATCCCCGTGATGGATAACGAGATCCACATCTCCGATAAAATCCCCTAATCGATGAGCCGCTAACGGGCCCCGTTGCGCCAGAAGCATCGCAACGGCGGCACTTCCCCAAAGAGTGACCGACGTTCCCGCCGGCATATTCCTCAATGCCAAAGCCAACTCGCCATCCAACCAGACCTCCGTGGTCCGGCCGTTTCCAGCTCCGGGTATCTTCACTGCATACTTCTCCGCTCGCATTTCGTTTCGCTGATTTTGAGACTGGCGCCGAGCCACCAATGCGGCATAGCCTTCCGGCAACTCAACCCGATCCACCTTCCAACCGTCCTTCTTTAGCAAAAGGGTCGCATTCTCTATCTGCTGTTTCTGCATCGCCACATCGGCGGGTTCGGCGAGCAGATAGCCCGTGTTGATGAGAAGCCTCTCCCCGGGATGACTTGAGGCCAGGCTGTCTGCCTGATAATTCACTTCCCCGTACTCAGGTCCGATATTGATCAGCGCGATGCTGGCTTCGTTTTGTGCGTCCCGCAGTTCGGCATCCCTCTGAAGGCCGAAACCGAAGAGCCTCCCAAGGCGTTTTAATAAAGAACCGGCGTTTTGCGTGCTCAAAAGATCCTGCCGCACGATGAAAAAATCCGTATCCTCCCTCAGCCCTTCAGCGTTGAGATGTGCTCGCGCCAGTTTAAGCGCGCCGCGTTCCTTTTCATACATGATCCCTTTTCTGGCACCCAGACGGAACGCCACCCGCGAAAGAATCCCGGGACCCGTGCCGTAATCTTCAAACACCTCGCCCCGTAACGCCTTCGCCTCACTCAGCATAAGAGCGATCGCAAAACGCGTCTGCGGATGAATCATGTGCTCGTCCGCGTAATCGAACGCTGTGCCCTCCACGACCAGAACATTCCCCTCATAATTCCGGAACAGATCCGAACTCTTGCGCAGCTTTGCAAACTGTTGCTCGATTTCCTCTCGGGTCTCACCATGCGGCGGAATCACAAACACGAAAGAACCGATCCGGGTAATTCTGTTTGCATAGACAGGCTGCTTATATATTTCCTCATTATTTAAAGGCATCATCTCCTCGGTCGCTTCCACGTCAAAGGATTGATCGTTGATTTTAATGGTTTCTTTTCTGAGCAGGGTTGTTCCTTGCCCGAGGATATTGCTGACCTCACGAGCAAGTTGGGAGGCCTCGACATCCGAGATCGCAAGATTGGCTTGCAAGCGCGTCTCGGAGCGCTCCCCACCTGTCTTAATTCCCAGTATTCCCGCAGGATTACCGGACATTGACTCGGTCGATCTCAGTTTTTCAATATCCCCCGCGTCCGGAGAACGGTTCATGAACCCGAGATCGTAGAGGCTATCCGGAATTGGGGTGACATAGGTGATGGTCTCAAGCAGGTACGCTCCGCCTGCCGCGACAAATCTGATCCCCATGGCCATCAATCCAAATGGCAGACGAATATATTCAAAAATCACGCCAAAGAGACCGGCGTGGTACGCAAGACCACCGATCGCGAATGCAAGGTAGGCCCCCATCCAAAAATAGACAGGATCCCTGCTGGTTTTGTTATAAAGATCATAAAAGACCGGCTTGGCCCACAGAACAACAGCGTTGACGGTTTCCGGGGTCAGGAACCGGTCGAACAAGGCGCCCACAGCACCCAACCCAAGGACCGCTTCCACCCAGAGTTGGTGCTTCTTACTTTCAGAATAGATTTTCTTGAATCCCTGACGCGAAGGCCTGAAGATTTTCAGGATCTCCGGAGATTTCGCGCCAAGTTCTGCCTGGCTCAGATCTTCCGATTTCATCTCACGAGGATCTTTAAGATCCACGACCCTGTAGCGCCGTTCCGGGAAAAGCTCCCTTGAACTTAAATATTCCACGTAAAGCTTCCCGCCACCCGCGAAGATCCTCGTGATCCGCTGACCGGGGACCTGGATCTGCATATCCTTGTCCTCCGGATCCGCGATCCACTGCGGTTTAAACCGAAGCAGG
>Ga0209083_1000492_pt1 | contig 58464 bp, 67 predicted proteins | sample AM7aDNAmetaG_FD_184132 | JGI IMG/M metagenome (GOLD analysis project Ga0209083, IMG submission 184132) | Freshwater microbial communities from Finland to study Microbial Dark Matter (Phase II) - AM7a DNA metaG (SPAdes) (version 3) | ecosystem: Environmental > Aquatic > Freshwater > Lake ...
AAATATTTTCTCTTTCTTTTGGAAGAACAATTTCTGTGATGATTGGTTTGCGACCAGATGGCATTTGATCTAGAAGTGTTAAATCCAAATCACCAAAAACTGTGAGCGCAAGTGTGCGGGGGATTGGCGTTGCTGTCATAGACAACAGATGCGGAACTGACGCAGAACTATGCGGAACATACGCGGAATCTCTTGACTTATCATATATTATTCTTTCAACCGTAAGCTCCTTTGGCCCAAAATTTGCAATTAAAGCTAATTTAAAATCTGAACCCTTCAAATATCCCCACAATTGTTTTTTTTCTATCAAACCTATAAAATTTATAGCTTTTAGTTCAAGTACAACTTTATCGTCTATAACAAAATCTGGTTGGTAGACACCAATCTTTTTTTTATTATATATAATCGGTATTTGGACTTCTCTTTTATATTTAATTTTATTTAGATTTAATTCTTCCTCCACTGCTCTCTGGTAAATTATTTCTTTATGTCCACCACCAAGTTCTTTTTTAACATTAAAAAGTACATTTCTAATTTTATAAGTAAGATTTTCATATAATAAATCACTGATTTTTTCTGTTTTGTTCTGCGTATGTTCCGCGTTTTTTCCGCGAGCCACAGCGTAGCGTTGGCTGATTCCAAAACGGTGTTGCTCATCAATGATTGAATAAGCAAGATGTTTGAACTTCACTGATTTAGAAATAAGTGCATGAGTTCCTATAAGAATCGGAATCTCACCATTTGCCACCCATTTTAGAAGTTGGGGCTTTGAAATTTTAGTCCAAGTTTTTGGATTTACTTTTGATGGAAATTTCCTACATTCTTTTCCGGTAATCAATCCGACATTAATATTTAAATAGGTAAAATATTCTATAAAAGATTCAAAATGTTGCTTCGCTAAAATTTCTGTTGGTGCCATGTAAGCGACTTGTAAATTTCCGAAAGTTTGTCCTTTTGGCTTTGAAGTTACAATTGCAAATGCTGTTGCAGCTGCCACTGCTGTTTTTCCAGAGCCCACATCTCCTTCAAGAAGGCGAGCCATTGCATGACCACTTCTGAAATCATTCATAATTTGGTTTATCGCTTTATCTTGCGCTTCAGTCGCTTTAAACGGAAATCTTTCCACAAATTTTTCAATATCTTTTGCTGTTTTTTCTATTACATATGAAGGATTTTTGTCCCAAAGTATTTTATCTTTCTTTTTTTGTAATTGTATAAAAAAAACTTCCTCAAAAGCAAAACGTTTTCGTGCAGAAAGTGCGTGTTCTTGTTTTTGTGGGGTGTGAATCCAAATAAGCGCGGTTTTTAGAGAGGGAAGATTATAAGTATCTAATATTGAATCTGGGATTGGGTCTTCAAGTGAATCTATTATCCCAGAAGAGAAGATTTTTTGTACTGCGTGATAAAACCAATTTGAAGTTATTCCACGACTTTCAGGATAAACTGGATAAAGTGAGTGTGTCTCGCTGGCTTCGCCTGCCTGCGCAGGCAGGCCAAAAAGTGAATCTCCAACTCCGATAGGAAGCTTTGCTATTGTTTCAATTTTTGGATTTGATAAATATAATTCGCCCTTTCTATCTGACACTTTTCCATCTGCTCGGACAAACGCACCTTCATGAATCATTTTTGCAATATATGGTTGGTGGAACCACACGATTTTAATTATTCCAGTGTCATCCTCAATCTGAGCTTGTGACATTGCAATTTTACTTTTGAAACCTTTACTGATTTTTAACCCAGAGATTTTTCCAAAAATTACAGCTTTTTCACCAATATTTAATGTACCTATATTTCTTTTTTCCGAAGTGTCCCCATATCTGACAGGAAAATAATAAAGTAAATCTTCAACGGTTTTTATACCAAGTTTTTTTAGAGCTTTTTTCTGCAATTCCATAAGGCGGAAGCTGTTTTCAATTGGTGAATCTAAGTTCATTCAATTATTCTATCATTACAATTAAAATTATCTATGTGTAACTAATTTGACAAAGTATAATTGCAGAGTTATCTTTTCTATGGTTGTTCATTGTTTCAGGTCGCAAATGTGACCGAGGGGGATAGTTATATGATAGAGAGATTTGATATAGAAAAAAGTGCAAGAAAAATCATAATTAGTACACTTAAACTATCAGGGGAGGAGAAAATAATACGCAATGACACAAATTTTGTGTCAGATTATGGCTTAGAGTATGTTGATCAGGTCAGGCTTTTTGAGGAAATTGACAAAAAATTTGGTACAAAAATAACTGATAGTGATAACGTTGTAACATTCAAGGATTTGATTGAGACAATTGTTCGACAAAGATTAAAAAAGAAATAAATAATTAGGCCCCGGCGCAAGTTGGGGCTTTGTTTTTGTATTTTAAATTATGATATAATATCTACATTAATAATTTAATTTGAATTAAACATGATTACATTAACAACAACTGCAATTATCGTGAGAATAGCGATCGCTATTGGTCTCGGAATGGTTATTGGACTTGAAAGAACTTTGACTGGAAAAACTGCAGGCATGAGAACGTATGCAATGATTACTCTCGGTGCATCTCTTTTTGTAATTATTTCTGAAATTATAATAGCCACAATAAACAATCCTTTAGTGGCAAGTCCTCTCGCAATACCCACGGCAGTGATTACTGGTATAGGTTTTATTGGTGCTGGCTTAATAATTTTTCAAGCAAATAAAATCACAGGTCTTACAACTGCGGCTAGTTTGTGGGTTACGTCTGGCGTAGGAATTGCTTCCGGTTTTGGTCTTTTCACATTGGCCATTATCACAACCATTGCTGTCTTGGTCATTTTTACAATAATGTTGTTTATAGAAAATATCTTTAGAAGATATTTTAATAAATTTGAAGGTAATGATACAGATAATGGAAAATAAAAGATAAAACCGCTACCAGGCGGTTTTATGATGCGGAGAGGGCGAGAATTTCTCCCTCAACTCAAAAGCTCGCCGCCGCTCACTTTTGGTCTGGGCACCGGCTCGCAAAATTTTCTGGTGAAAATTTTATGCTGCACCATTCGAATCTCGCATGCGACTGAAGCAGTTCAGTCGCTACTCCCTCATTAAAAAATCACGCTGTTTCCAGCGGATTTTTTTGATGCGGAGAGGGCGAGATTCGAACTCGCGGAACCGTTTAACGGGTTCACCTCTTTAGCAAAGAGGTACATTAGACCACTCTGACACCTCTCCATTTGTTAGGTATCAACCCAAAAAGATTATCATATTTTTTGATTCTTTTCTAGTTTTTCAAGGTATTAAAGAAACTGATTTCCAGAATTATATTGACTAAGGTATACTATTTTATATATGTTAAACCATAGAACTGGTATAAGAAAAATTATTGAGAAAAGAATATCACAAGGAAATAGTTATTTAGATATTTTAAAATCAATATACGGAGCAGACCCCAGAGAAGTTTGGGAAATATATAAAAAATACAAAAACGAAGTTTCTAAAAAAATTGGTCTAACTAATTTATACCCTCAATATTCAGAACCCCACCCAGCATATTCACAGTGGAGAATTACCAAAGATTCAACGAAAATTATTTTATCAAAAATTTCAGAAAAAAAGTATGAAAGTGTTTGTTTTTTAGGGTGTCCGATTTTGGGGATAGAATTTTCTAAACTGAAACATGATAAAGTAAAAATTTTAGATATAGATAAAGACATTTTAGACTCTGCATCAAAATTTGCAGACACGATGATTTATAATGTAAACGAAAGTGTTCCAAATTTAATGAAAAATAAGTTTAGGTGTGTTGTTTGTGACCCTCCTTGGTATTATGACGATATCTCGCTTTTTATTAAAAGGGCAACTGACTTGGTGAAAACTGGCGGGACAATCTATTTGTCATTACCAGGTATTCTTACCAAACCATCAATTTCAGAGGAAAGGTTAGAATTTCAGAAATTATTAAGCAGTCTCAAATTAATAATTACAGAATTACGACCTATCGTAGAGTACGAAGTTCCACCATTTGAATATATGGCTTACAGAGATATACCCACATTTTCTGGTGAGGTTTGGCGAACAGGGGACTGGGTAAAAATAAAAAAATGTGGAAATGCTAAAACAAAGGCACCACGTGCAAAATCTTTCCAGGGGTGGACAGAATATTCTTTTGAAAAAAAAAGAATATTTATTAAAAATAAAAAAGAAAAAGATGAATACAGAAAGCCAAAATTAACCCATTTGTGTCGAGATAACATACTAAATTCAGTAAGTAAAAGAAATCCTCTTATTGCAAACATAGACATTTGGACATCAAGAAATGCAGTTCTTCATATAAACAGTGGTGTTCCTGTGATAAGAATAATAATGGAAAATATAGAAAAAAAAGAAAAGGAAATTATTCAAATAATTTCAAAAAAATATCACATAGATATTGAAAAGATTCATTTTGAATGTGCCGGTACAATTAAAACATTAAAAGAATTGGTTTTGATTTAAATATACTGATTGTAACACTGGTTTTTAGTGAGCTAAAGAAAATCCTATCACCTTTTTTGCCCCAGCTTCACGTAAAGTTTTTGACTTGACTCTTTATGTAATAATGCTAATTTTATTATAGATTTACAGTCCTACACAACAATTAAACCTTGGTCAAAATGACCATTCTTTTTAATTATAAATAAAAGAAATACAAAAAAAGGAGATTAAAAAATGAAGAAAATTTTTTCAAAAGCCGAACCATCAAAAATGATAAAAGAGCTTACAAAGTTTTTTAAAGCCAAAAAAGTAGAATGTGAACAATGTGGCCGTATTCACTATAATGTAACTAGTGATCTCTGGAAAAAAAACCAAGTAAAGTATGTAAACAGGTTGGCAAAAAAGTTCCCTGATTTACATATTGTTCATGAGGACTCAGTTGACTTGGGCGAGATCAGCGGCAAAAAAACGGTTGTGGATTGCAAGTGCAATTTTCTTGCATTTTTTGAAAAAAATCTTTTGGACAACAAAACCCTAATATCAGAGTATTTTAAAGGGCTTGGATTTCCAAAGGAAAAAAGAGAACCACATGAGTCACGTGATCCATTTGGGTGACCCATGTTAATAGGCCGGTTGCGCAAGCAACCGGCCTTTTGTTTTAATGTGCTAAAGAAAATCCTATCACTTTTTTTGCGCCTGCTTTGCGCAAAGTTTTTGATGCCTCGTTCATTGTTGTCCCTGTTGTAATAACATCATCAATTAAAATAATATTTCTATTTTTTATTAGGTCACTATTTGCCCAAAAACATCCTTTCAAATTTTTTAATCTTTCGCTTTTATTTTTTAAAGTTGATTGATGCGGAGTCTCTTTTATTTTGATTAAAGCACCAAGTTCAATATCAAAATTTTTTCCGTTATCTATCTTATATATTTCTTTTGTTATAAGCTCACTTTGATTGTACCCACGTGTTTTTAAATTATTTTTATGCATAGGTATTGGCATGAGTAAGGGATTATTAAAATTTGAGAAAGCCACTTCGTCAGTTATATTTTCTAAAATGAATTCATACAACAAATTTGAAAATTTATTAAGAATTTTCTGATTTTTACTATATTTTATGGCCCAGATAGCTTTTCTAGAGATTTTATTTTTATATTGAAACAAGGCCTTATACCTATTATTTTTAATTTCATTTGCTTCGGGTACGCTATTTGTAATATCTGCTTCAGACATGTCTTCTATTTCAACAACTTCCAAATCTTTTGGTAAGATTAGATTTAATATAAAGATTATATATTCCTTGATTTTATTCATTGTTTTTGTTGAACGACTTATTTTCTGTGTTATAATATCATATATAAATAATGACATGTTAATTATTTCCAAATAATTTAAATCATCCTTATAATTTTTATTATGAGTAATCCAATTTCAGATTTTTTCAATTCAATTTTTGCACCAAAAGAATCAAGAGTGCTTGGTATTGATATTGGCTCATCTTCCATTAAAGTTGTTCAGCTCAAAAAACAAGGAGGTAAAGCAGTACTTGAAACATACGGAGAAATAGCTCTTGGTCCTTATGCAAATACAGATCTCGGCAGATCTACTGTTCTTTCTGCGGATAAAATTTCAGAAGCTATCAAAGATCTCTTAAAAGAAGCAAATACAACAACAATCAATAGCGGCTTGTCTATTTCTATTGGCGCAAGTTTTGTTGTTTTTATAAAAATGCCAACATCTGAGCAAAGTCACTTCGCAGAAATGGTTCCAATTGAAGCAAGAAAATATATTCCCGTTCCAATCTCTGAGGTTACACTTGATTGGTGGGCAATACCAAAAGATGAAAAAACTGTTTCTGAATTTCAAAATGGTCAAAACGTTGAAGACGATAAAATGACCGAAATCTTGCTTATTGTCATAACAAACGAAGCCTTAAACAAAAATAGAGAAATTCAAAAACTTGCAGGTTTGCAAGTCAGTTTTTCTGAAGTTGAGATCTTTAGTTCAATGAGAGCATCACTTGAATCTGGTATAGAACCTCAAGTAATTATGGATTTTGGTGCAAGTTCAACGAAAGCTTTTGTCGTTGAACGAGGTATATTGAAAGCTTCCCATGTTATCAATCGCGGATCGCAGGATATTACTTTATCAATTTCAAAATCAATGAATATATCATTTGAAGAAGCTGAAAAAATAAAAATGAAAGAAGGAATTGAGGGAGGTGTGAAGAATAATATTTCTGAAATTTCATCAATAACTGTAGATTATATTTTGTCCGAAGCGGAAAAATTTATTTTAAACTATTATAAAAAATCAAACAAAAAAATTAGTAAAATTGTCCTTGCTGGTGGGGGAGCTTTGCTAAAAGGATTGAAGGAGAGAGCACAGAATTCATTTGAGACACCAGTAGAAGTTGCGGACCCATTTTCTAAAGTTGAATATCCCGCATTTTTGGATGAAGTATTGAAAACCGCAGGCCCGGAATTTACAGTTGCAATAGGTCTTGCAATAAGAAAACTTCAAGAGATATAGTCAACAGTTTTTGTTGTATTGTTTTTATTATTTGATGTATAATATAGATAGAAATGGAGCCAAAATTTCAAACATCTTTTATACCTAAAAAGCCAGTAGTAATGACAGGACAAACAAGGTCTGGTGGTATGAGTTTGTTGTTAATAATATCTATGATTATTTTTTTGGTTTCTCTCGGACTAGCAGGCTATGTTTTTTTGGAAAAAAATCTATTGATCCAAAAAATTAATTCTGATCAAACTACCATTGAAACAAATAAAAGCGGTCTTGTTTCAGATTCTCTTACCGTTGAAAGTTTGGTTCAATTAAATTCAAGAATAAATGTTGCAAATTCACTTCTTGCAAAACACATCGCGATTTCTCCAGTTTTTAATTTTTTGCAGACAGCAACATTAAAAAGTGTTAGATTCAAAAATTTCAATTTTTCATTTGCAGGAAAGAATACTAACAACGCAAATCAAATATCTGTTCAAATGTCTGGAGTTGCAAAAGATTGGGAAACAATCGCATCTCAAGCGGACGAATTTGGTAAAACGGACTACAATAAAATTATTGCAGGGCCAAAAATTTCTAATTTAAGTTTAAATATTGATGGCACCGTATCATTTCTTTTTTCAGCCAATGTTACGCCAAGTTTTATAGTTTACGGAAATAATACAAATAATTAATATGAATTTTATTTTACCAATTATCTTAATAGTATCATCAATCGCAGTGTTTTTTGGATATGTAGATCCAAATTATAAAGGTAATTCAAATCAAAACACCGCGGACTATACGCAGGATGGTGTGGTATTCCTAAAAAACGAACTAGCAAAGTATGATGATATATTGAATTCTTCAACAAAAATTATTTCTCAACGAGATGCACTGGTTGCGAAAAAGAACACAATTTCTGAAGCTGATAAAACAAAAATAGAGCGCCTTCTTCCAAATAATGTAGATAATATAAGACTTATTATTGAAATTAGCAAAATTGCTCAAGGAAGAGGCTTAACATTAAAAAATGTTTCAGTTGGAGATATGATAAATACTACTAGTGATAGTATTGGGCAAAGTAACTCTTTATATGGCACTTTATCTTTAAAATTTGCAGTTAATGCATCATATAATAATTTTTTGAATTTTCTCCAAGATTTAGAAAATAACTTAAGATTGCTTGATATTACAGATATTAGTTTTAATGCAACCGACTCTGGTTTTTATGATTTTAATATTAGCTTAAATACTTACTGGTTAAAATAAAACATAAATTATTATTAAAAAAATGAAAAACAAGATAATAACATTAATAATAGGTATATTAATAATAATGATAGCTTTTTGGTATTTAACAAAAACTGACAGCTCAACGTCATATTTGTCTACAGGTAACCAAACAACTGATTCTGTTGATGCAAAATATATTTATAATATTTTACAGAAAATGTCCAAAGTTAATTTAGACGATTCTTTATTTTCAAGTCCTGCATTTCAAAATTTAAAAGACAACACTGCAACTTTAGCTGCACAACAATCTGGTAGAAATAATCCTTTCTCGCCAATTGGAAATGACGCAAATATGATGACACAGATAAATCAATCTACTACAACCTCTGTTAAAAGTCAGTAACAAATTTTGTGAATCAAGTGAAGAAAATTAGACAGGTATTGTGTAGTCGAAATTTTATTAATTAATTTATTATTTCAATTTATACTATAGAAAATTGGAATTTTTTGCCGGATGAGTATATTAGAAAATCTTGTAAATAAAAAAATAATAAATAAAGGGGATGTAATAAAAATCGAAAAACAATCAATCGATTCTGGTAAATCTGTTGAAGAAATATTGGAAGAGATGGGGGTTCCTGTACAAACTATTCTTGATATAAAAAGTGAATATTATGGGGTTCCATCGATTAATTTAGAAAATTATTTAATTCCATTTTCTGTCTTAGAACAGTTTTCTGAAGATGCAATATTAAGGTATAAATTTGTTCCGCTCGCAATTAATGACGGCGTTTTTGAAGTTGGAATGGTAGACCCCGACAATATTGAATCAAGGGATGCACTGACGTTTATTGTTGGGAAATTAAATTTACCTTATAAAATATTTGTTATAGTAGAAAAAGATTTAAAGAAAGTTATTGATAGTTATAAAGGCCTTACAGGTGAAGTTAATAAAGCACTCACAGAAATTGAACCAAATACAGAACAAAACTTAAAGGATGATATAGAAATAATTCAAGATGAGGATTCAAGTTATGGAAAAATTGAAGCAAAAATTATTGAAGCATCACCAATAATAAAAATTGTTGACACTATTATTAGATATGCTGTTGAAGGGGAAGCTTCAGATGTGCACATCGAGCCAATGCGAGATAAAGCAAGGGTACGTTATCGTGTTGACGGTGTTTTGAATAATAGCATTACTATTCCATCAAGTAATCTTCCTGCAGTTATTGCAAGAATAAAGATTATGTCAAAAATGAAACTTGATGAAAAAAGGAAACCCCAAGACGGACGTTTTTCTGCAATTATTGATAAAAGAAGGATTGACTTGAGAGTTTCAACTTTTCCATCGTATTATGGAGAAAAAGTTGTGATGAGAATTTTAGATCAAGAAAAAGGAGTACAACAACTAGATCAAATGATGATCTCTCCAAGATATTTAGGAATGATCCGTGAGGCGATGGCAAGACCATACGGTCTGATTTTAATATCTGGTCCAACAGGTTCTGGAAAAACGACAACTTTATATTCGATGCTTAATGAGATAGATAAAAATGAGAAAAATGTTTTAAGCTTAGAAGATCCAATAGAATACAATATTGATGGTATGAGTCAATCGCAAGTTTTTCCAGAAATCGGATATGATTTTGCAAATGGTTTAAGAACCACGCTTAGACAAGACCCAGATGTAATCATGGTGGGAGAGATCAGAGATAAAGAAACAGCACAACTTGCTGTTCAAGCTGCTCTCACCGGCCACTTAGTGCTTTCAACAATACACACAAATACAGCTTGCGGAGTTGTTCCTAGACTTATAGATATGGGAGTTGATCCTTATCTTATTTCGCCTGTTCTTATATTGACTATGGCACAAAGATTGGTTAGCCAGATTTGTCCTGGAACTGGTAAACCAATGCCGATAGAAGGAAGTTTAAAAACAATGATAGACAAACAGTTTGCTGATTTGCCAGATCAATATAGAAGTGAAATACCAAAAGTTAAGGAAATATTAGAGGCTGTATCGACGCCGAAGTGTCCTAAAGGTATAAAAGGTAGAGTTGCAATTTTTGAAATGTTTAAGATGAGTCCAGAAATTGAACAAGTCATATTAAAAAATCCAATTGAATCTGAGGTTTATAAAATTGCTAGAAAAAATGGTCTTGTCACAATGAAAGAGGATGCTATTATTAAAGCTATGCAGAAAATTATTCCTTTTCAAGAAGTTAATGAACTCTAAAAGAAATAATATTATTAATTATTAATTTAAAATACAATAATGGCTGAAAAAAAGAAAATATTTATTATAGACGATGACTCATTTTTGCTTAGTATGTACTCAATGAAATTTGAGAAAAATGGATTTGAAACAAAAGTCGCCACGAATGGTGCTGATGCACTGGATGAATTAAGAAAAGGGTATATACCAGATATTATAATTATGGATTTGATAATGCCGGTCATGGACGGATTTACTTTATTTGAAAACATAAAAAAAGAAAAATTGGTTCAAGACGCTCTTACTGTTATGCTTACAAACCAAGGCACAGTGTCTGATATAAATAGGGCAAAAGAGCTAGGAATAAATGGTTTTATCGTTAAAGCAACGACAATACCTTCAGAAGTAGTTGAAGAAGTTAAACTTCTTTTGAGTAAAAATAATAAATAATTACAAAAAGGTCATATTTTGTTGTATAATTAAGTAAATAAAAAAATGGATTACAAAAAAGAACTAAATGATTTGATCACAACGGTTTTTCAAGAGGGTGCATCTGATTTGCATTTATCTGAAGGTAAGAAACCAACCGTTAGGGTGTCAGGGATGTTATTGCCTTTAGTAAAAAGGGATATTATTAAGCGAGAAATTATCGAGGGTATTCTTTCTGAACTTGTTTCAAAAGAAAATTTTGATTTTTTCATGAAAAGTAAGGAGTTAGATTTTTCTTATGGCACCGAAAATGGTGAAAGATTTAGAGGAAATGCATATTTTCAACAGGGGATGATCAGCATTGCTCTCAGATTGATTTCAAAAAAAATTAGAGGATTAAAAGAATTAAATCTACCAGAAATATTAAAGACATTTGCAGATAAACCACAAGGATTTTTTCTTGTTGTTGGTCCAGTAGGACACGGGAAAACAACAACACTTGCAGCTATGATAGACGGAATTAATGAAAGCAGAGCAGAACACATCATTACTATTGAAGACCCAATAGAATATATTTATGAACCAAAAAAATCTATTATTGACCAAAGAGAAGTTAGAACTGATACCATAGATTTCCAGACAGCAATGAAAAGTATGTTTAGAGAAGATATTGACGTAGCACTTATTGGTGAGATGAGAGGACCAGAAACAATATCAACAGCTGTCACCGCAGCAGAAACTGGACACTTAGTTTTTTCTACGCTTCACACGAATGGTGCCGCACAAACAATTAGTAGAATTATCGATTCTTTCCCCGGTGAACAACAAGAGCAAATAAGAATACAGCTTGCTGGAAGTTTAACAGGTATTTTTTCGCAAAGATTAGTTCCAAGAATTTCAGGAGGCTTAATACCAGCATATGAATTATTAATAAATAATAATGCAGTTGCAAACTTGATTAGAGAAAATAGAATTCACGAAATTAATTCTGTAATCGAAACTTCATCACAAGAAGGTATGATTGATATGAATAGATGCTTAGCTGAACTAGTTGCAAAAGGTGAAATAACAGTCGAGAGTGCTTACACATTTGCGACAGATGCAAAAATTCTTGAAAGAATGATGTAAGAAATAGTTAAAAGTAAAATAATCATGACATTTAAATACAAAGCATTAGAACAGAATGGTTCACCAAAAGACGGGGTTATTGAAGCCGTTAATATTGATGTTGCTATAGATGTCTTGCAAAAAAGAGGTTTATCAATTGTTTCGATAAAGCCAGAAGTAGAAAATAGGCTAAGTTTCTTAAATGATATATCTTTTTTTGATAAAGTTTCAAATAAAGACATTGTTATTCTTTCAAGACAAATGGCTACTCTATTTGAAGCTCAAGTTCCTGCACTTAGAGTATTCCAATTGTTAGCAGGCCAGTCAGAAAATCCTGTATTAAGGAGGAAATTAAAAGAAGTAGTCGATGATCTTCAAGGTGGAAATAGCATTTCTGCATCACTAAGTAAACATTCTGACGTTTTCACTCCATTTTATATAAACATGGTCAAATCTGGTGAGGAATCAGGTAAATTAGATCAAACTTTCATGTATCTTGCAGACCATCTTGAGAGAACATATGAGGTTTCGTCAAAGGTCAAAACTGCTCTTATTTATCCAGCATTCGTAGTTTTTACATTTATTGCAGTCATGGTTTTGATGCTTGTCGTAGTCATCCCAAAAATAAGTATAATTTTAAAAGATTCTGGTCAAGCTGTACCTGTCTATACAAAAATAGTAATGGGCATGTCTGATTTTTTTGTTAGTTATGGATTATTATTGTTGATAGCGGTAATAATAGGTGGATTTTTTCTTTGGAGATATTTACGTACAGAAACGGGGAAACTTGCTTTTGATGATATGAAAGTATCTACTCCTTTTGTAAAAAATCTATATTTAAAACTTTATCTTTCAAGAATTGCTGATAACATGAACACTATGCTTGCATCTGGAATCCCAATGGTACGAGGTTTAGACCTAACAGCCTCTGTTGTCGACAATTTAGTTTTTAAAAAAATTTTGGATCAAACATCAGAAGATGTAAAAAGTGGTAGTTCAGTTTCAGGTGCGCTCGAAAAACACGATAAAATTCCAGGTATATTTGTTCAGATGGTAAAAATAGGTGAAGAAACAGGTCAGCTTGGAAATATTTTAAAAACGCTTGCCAATTTTTACAGAAGAGAAGTCACAAACTCTATAGATTCTATTGTAAGCCTTATTGAACCAGCAATGATTGTGCTTTTGGGTCTTGGTGTTGCATTCCTTCTAGCCTCAGTACTTGTTCCTATTTATAGTATATCGTCTGGTATGTAAGACAAAATTAAAAATAAGTTAAATACAAAAGGCGAGGCCGTACGGCCTCGCCTTTTACTTTTTGGCGGGGTCCTCAAAAAATATAGTCGTGCATTAGCACTTGTTATTTTTTGGGACTTATCCACACCCCTTTTCTTTTTTTATAATGTGGGTGTATAATATACAAGTAAACTTAATCTCTAGGCATAGAGATTAGAATGTTTTTGACGGAAGTATTTATACCTTGAGCAAGTATTTAGATGGCCGAATAAAAAACATAAGTTAAATTTATTAGTGAATTGATTTTTATCGATAAAAATTAAAAAATTATGAAAAAAGGTTTTACATTAATTGAACTTTTGGTGGTCATCGCCATCATCGGTATACTTTCTTCAGTCGTGTTGGCTTCTTTGAACACAGCAAGAACCAAGGGATCAAACGCAGCAATTAAAGCACAATTAGCTGGTTTGAGAGCACAGGCTGAATTGTATTATGATTCGAATAGTCCTAGTGGTTATGCTAACCTTTGCACGAGTGCAACTTTTGCAAGTATGTTGGCTCAAGCGACTTCAACAGCAGGATCAGCAGGGGCATGTTTTGCTGATGAATCTGGTTGGTCAGCTTCAGCTCCACTTAAAGCAGGAGATATTAGTGGAATGGGTTTCTGGTGTGTCGGTTCCTCAGGCGCTTCCAAAGGTCAATCAGCTAACGTAGGGTCTACAACTTCTTGTATATAAAAACAAGAAACCACGTGAGGTTTTGAACTTTAATTAAACAAAAACCGCCTCTAGGCGGTTTTTGTTTTGTTTTTTGATTAAAAAAAGCTATAATATATAGCATGAATTTTGCTAAAAAAAATACAGCATTTACTCTTATTGAAATAGTGGTTGTTATTGCTATTATGGGTTTTTTGACAGCCATAATATATTCATCCTTTGATACTTCTAAGGCACAAAGTAGAGACCAAAAAAAGATTTCAGATATGGGTTTAATCCAAATTGGTCTCGAGCAATTTTTCCAAAAAAATGGATACTACCCAGTTGACATATTGGATCAAACATTTGCTCCAAAATATTTGTCTAGTATATCAACAGATCTATTCTTAAGCACTTACCATTATATTCCACTTACAAAAACATTTGGTTCAAATACCTGCATTTCATATCAGCTGTGGACAAAATTTGAATTAAACAATCAATATCTTAATTCCAAAAAAGGCTATGATTCTGTCGATTTACCTACTGGGGCGAATAATAATTCTAAAACAACTTTTTATCAGTGTGGTAATAATTTAGTTGCAAAAATAAATGCTGACACGGATGCATTGGTCTACGATGTAATGCCATAAAAGTGACTTACAATATTTAATATTACGATATATGAACAAAATAACTCACCAAATATTATTGGTTTTAAAATTATATAAATAGAATGCTTTTTATAGATTTAATTATTATTTTTATATTCGGGACAATTATTGGAAGTTTTTTGAATGTCTTTGTTATAAGATATAACACTGGAGTATCTTTTGTGACGGGGAGGTCAAGATGTCTTTCTTGTAGTAAAGATTTGCATTGGTATGAACTTGTTCCTCTTTTTAGTTTTTTGATGCTTCGCGGAAAATGTTTGAAATGTAAAAGCAAAATTTCATATCAATATCCGCTTGTAGAAGGACTCACGGGAATAATTTTTGCCGCAGTATTTTTGGTTATTGGTTTGGTACCAATTTTACCTGTATATTTAATTGTTGCATCACTACTTATTGCAATGTCTGTATATGATTTTAAACATAAGATTATTCCAGATGGTATGGTTTACACTTTCATCATTCTTTCCTTTATTATCATGTGCCTCACTCATCCCCTGGGGCAACTTTTTAGCATTCCGTTATCATTAGATTTATTAGCCGGACCTATTCTTTTTGCATTCTTTGCATTCTTTTGGCTTGTATCCGGAGGAAAATGGATGGGATTTGGTGATGCAAAACTTGCGCTTGGGGTTGGATTTTTGCTCGGATTTTCTGGCGGGATATTTGCAATAATGCTTGCGTTTTGGATAGGGGCGATATTTAGTTTGGTTATAATGTTTTTACAAAAAATAAAAATATCAAATCTAAAATTGTCCTTGAAAAGTGAAATACCTTTTGCTCCATTTATAATTCTTGGTCTTTTTATACAACTTTTTACCTCATGGAATTTTCAGAGTATAATTAATTTACTAAAATAAAAATGTTAAAATTGTTTAAAAAAAATATAACAAATAACAAAAAAGGATTTACTCTGGTAGAGCTTCTTGTGACAATTGTTATTTTTGTAATATTGACTGGCGTTGTATTAGTCAATTCAAACCAGTTTGATAACTCAATTCTTTTGCACAACTTTGCGTATGATGTGGCGCTTACAATAAAACAGGCACAATCTTATGGAGTAAATGTAAAAGAAAACAATTTTGGTACTTTTGATTCAAGTTATGGAGTTTATTTTAATTTAGATACATCAAGTGATGGTAGCCTTACAAACTATATTCTTTTTGCATCATCTTCAAATGACACCGCAATAAATACTGTTCTCAAATGTACCACCGACTCATCATGTTTACAAAAATATACTATGACAAAAGGTACCCAAATAGATGATATATGTGCTGGCGATGATGATTTGCACTGTAATTCAATTAAAGATACAAATGGTCAAATATCAATTTGGTTTCATAGACCAAGTCTTGATGCAAATATATCCACTGGTCAAGCATTGGATCCACAATCCTATGCTAAAATAACTTTGTCTGCGACAAATGGTGCCACCTCAAGCGTAATTGTTACTAAGCTTGGTCAAATATACATTAAAGAATAAACATAGATATGACTGAATTAATAAAAAAACAAAAAATAAATAATAGAGGTTTTTCTCTCGTTGAAATGCTTGTAGCAATAGGTATCTTTATGTCTATAATGACAATCGCTATCACATCTCTAATTTCAATTATTAGTGCAAATAAAAAAGCTCAGGCAATAAAAAGTACAATTGATAATGTTACTTTTGCAGTTGAAACTATGTCGAGAGACATGAGAGTGGGAAATTCATATCAGTGTTCAACTGATGGATATGTTTTTGCTCAACAATGCAATGATAGGAATGATAATATAGGTGGAATAGCTGTTAGATATATAAATAATTTGGGCAAATTAATAACGTACAAATATAATAGTTCACCAACCAACTCAACAGATGGAGTCTTAACAAGAACTGAATGTCCCGATAAAGTTGTATGTAACACCCAAGGCCAAAATGATGGCAAAGTTGACAATCTAATATCTCAGGATTCAAATGTAAATATCACAAATATGAAATTTTATGTAGTTGGAGCAGATAATGAAAATAATCCTGTGATTTCAGAAAGAACACAACCTAAAATAATTATTACAGTTTCAGGGTTAATTTCAGTAAAAGATATCAATGATACGACTTTCAATTTACAAACGAGTGTTTCGCAAAGGTCAAGAAGATAATTTGTTAATATAAATGATAAAAAAATCAACAATAAATAAAAATGGGTTTGCTGTACTTTTTGCTATATTGATAGCAAGTTTTCTAATAACACTAGGTATTTCAATTTTTACTATCTCTTTAAAAGAAATACAAATTGTAACTTCCGCTAGAGATTCCCAGATTGCATATTATGCTGCAGATTCTGCTCGTGAATGTGCACTTTATTGGGATGTAAAACAAGGCGCTTTTCCAGCATGTCTAAATAACGATTGTTCTTGGAATACAGAAGAAGAAGCAAGTAAAATTGTACCTGTATGTAATGGAAAAGAATATACTGACCTAACTTTGACACGTGTCTCCAATACCTTAACTTATTCATTAGAAAAATATGTTGATTTTTTTCAGTTTTCTCTAGATTCTTCATCAACACCGATTGCAGATATTAGTATTTATAAAACATATAACCCTGATACAAAAAATATTGTCACGACAATAAAAGCATACGGTCACAATACAAGTATTTTGGGTAGAAGAGTTGAAAGGGGAATTCAGACAACAAATAATAATTAGTAGAAAATGGCTATTATTCCGAAAGATGTTAAAGAAAGATACGAAAAACTTGTAAAAACCGTAGATCATTACAGGTATCTTTATAATGTTTTAGATAAACCAACTATTACTGATGAGTCCTATGATTCGCTCATGCAGGAGCTTATTGAAATTGAGGAAAAATATCCGGGACTAAAAACACCACTTTCTCCATCGCAAAGAGTTGGTGGAGAACCACTTTCTGAGTTTAAAAAAGTAAAACATGAAGTAAAACAGTGGTCTTTTGATGATTGTTTTTCTCAAGATGGTCTTAAAAAATGGGATGAAAAAGTGAGAAGGATGATAGCGAAAGTGCCATCACTTAAGGGTGAAAAAATTGAATATTGTTGTGAATTAAAAATAGATGGTTTAAAAATAATTCTTACTTATAAAAATGGCAAATTCGTTCAAGGTGCGACAAGAGGCGACGGAGAAATAGGTGAGGATGTAACAATGAACCTAAAAACCATTAAAAGTATTCCATTTATTTTGCCAAAACTAGTGGACTTGATTGTGATAGGTGAATGCTGGCTTTCAAAAAAGGAATTGAAAAAAATAAATAAAGAGCGCGAAAAAAATGGGGAACAGCTTTTTGCAAATACAAGAAATGCGGCAGCCGGTTCTATTCGTCAACTTGATCCAAAAATTGCTGCAAAGAGAAATCTCAGCTCTTTTATTTATGACATCGATAAAATGAATGAGGAAGTTCCAGAAACACAAGATAAAGAATTAAAACTCATTGCCGATTTAAGTTTTAAAACAAATCCTCACCACGAAGTTTTTGATTCATTAGAAGGTGTAGAAAAATATTATAAAAATTGGGCAAAAAATAAAGAAAAATTGGACTATGGTCTTGATGGAGTTGTAATTAAGATTAATTCAAGAAAAATTCAAGAAGCACTCGGTTATACTGGCAAATCTCCACGATGGGGAATTGCATATAAATTCCCAGCAGAACAAGTTACAACTGTGGTTGAAGATATTGTATTTCAGGTAGGTAGAACTGGTGTTATTACGCCAGTAGCACATCTAAGACCGGTTTTGGTTGCTGGTTCTACTGTTTCTCGCGCTACGCTTCACAACGAAGATGAAATTAATAGATTAGATATTAGAATTGGAGATACTGTTATTTTGCAAAAAGCTGGTGATGTTATTCCAGATATTGTGGAAGTTTTGAAAGAGCTACGTTCGGGAAAAGAAAAAGTCTTTGTTTTTCCTAAAAAAATAGATGCTTGTGGAGGAGATGGAAAGATAGAAAGAATTCCTGGGCAAGCTGCTTGGAGATGTGTAAATAAAAATTCATTTGCACAACAAAAAAGAAAGTTTTATCATTTTGTTTCAAAAAAAGCTTTTAATATGGATGGGTGCGGGCCAAGAATAATAGACGCATTGCTTGATAATGGTCTTATAACAAATTTTGATGATATTTTTACTCTTAAAAAGGGGGATTTGCTAGCATTACCAAGATTTGCAGAAAAATCAGTAGATAACCTCCTCTCGTCAATAGAAAATGCAAGAGAAGTCGCCCTAAACAGATTTATAGTTTCACTCTCTATTCCGCAAGTGGGAGAAGAGACAGCAATAGATTTAGCAAAAAATTTTGGCACACTGGATAAAATTAAAAAAGCTGATGTTTTTGAATTGCAAAAAATAAATGGTGTTGGAGACATTGTTGGACAATCAGTTTATGATTGGTTTTCTGATAAAGAAAATAGCAAACTCGTTGATCGACTTTTAAAACAAGTCAAAATAGAAACCACGAGGTTGAACCTCGGGGTGAGCGCGGGAAAATTATTAGGGAAATCTTTTGTCGTTACGGGGACGCTTTCAAGTATGTCGCGAGATGAAGCAAAAGATAAAATTCGTGCTCTGGGTGGAGATATTTCCGAATCGGTTTCTTCAAAAACTTCTTATCTTGTCTGCGGTGAAAATCCTGGTTCAAAATTTGATAAAGCAAAAAAGCTTGGAGTAAAAATTCTTGAAGAAAATGAATTCCTCAATATACTAGAATAGTTTTATAAAGAATGAATGTGGAATGTTGGACCAGATTGTGTACCCTGTGGATGAAAGACAGTGTTATGAATTTGGTTACCTTTAACTCTAAACCATGCATTTGATTGGGCTCCTGCCTCATGATGTTCTGTTGTGTATATTTTATTTCCAACCATCTTGTAATCCGCTATAGGACTTGCTCCTTGCGGATGGTATATCGTTCTGTAAACTTGATTTCCACGTACCTCGTACTGAGGTTTCATAGTATGCACTTTTTGACCATACTGCGAATTGAATAAAAATTTTTTATCAGCCATATTTATTATTTATTACTTGTAAAATAGCACTATATTGAATAACGTTTTTGGACTAGTTTTTAAAAAAGTGTGTGATATAATTTTTTATGAATCAATTATTAATTTAAATAAATATATATATGTTAAATAAATTTTTTAATGTTCTTCTAATATTTATACCAATAACAATTGTTGCGCACCTATTAAATTTACCCCCAATCTTTGTATTTATTTTATCCGCGATATCAATTATACCACTCGCAAAATATATTGGCGAGGCGACGGAAGAATTGACTGTCTATACTGGTCCAGCTTTGGGAGGTTTTTTAAATGCTACTTTTGGAAATGCTACAGAATTAATCATTGGTATTTTTGCTTTACAGGCAGGTCTTATTGAAGTTGTAAAAGCATCAATTACCGGTTCGATTTTAGGAAATCTTCTTTTAGTTTTGGGTACTGCAATATTTTTTGGTGGAATAAAAAAAACAAAACAAACTTTTAATGCAACAGCAGCAAAAGCAAGCGGTTCAACTTTACTTTTGGCTGTAACCGCGTTAGTCATTCCGGCTATTTTCCTTCAGACTTCGTCCATTTCTCCAACAGGTGGAGTAATAGAAAAATTAAGTATTTTGGTGGCGATAATTATGATTGTCTCGTACTTAGCAAGTCTAGTATTTTCACTATTTACACACAAACATTTATATACAGAAGATGTCGGAAAGTATCAAGCAAAATGGAGTATTAAAAAAAGCATAATTGTACTTATAATATCTACAGTTGCCGTTGCATTTATGAGCGAAATTTTAGTTGGATCAATTGAACCATTAGTTGCAAGTTTTGGCTGGACGGAATTATTCATCGGTGTTATTTTTGTTGCAATTATTGGTAACGCTGCAGAACATACGTCAGCAATAACAATGGCGGTTAAGGGTAAAATGGATCTTGCTCTTCAGGTTTCAATTGGTTCTGCAACTCAGATTGCTATGTTTGTTGCCCCAGCCCTTGTATTAATCAGTTTGTTTTTCCCAACAAATATGAGTTTGGTTTTTAACACTTTTGAGCTAGTAGCAATTATTTTTTCTGTTTTTATTGTTAATGCTGTTATTGAAGATGGTGAGTGTAATTGGTTTGAAGGGGTTCAGCTAGTAATGGCGTATATCATTATTGCCGTAGCTTTCTTTTTTCATCCGTAATTGAAAATGAACAAAATTAAAAATTTATCATTGGTACTTTTATGTATTGATTATCGCTTTTGGCCTCAAGCGCTACCTATATTAAAAGAAAAATATGGTGATTTTGATCTGATTGAAATTGCCGGGTCAAGTAAAAATTTGACTTCACCACTAGAAGAGGAGGACAAAATTACTTTAATTGAAAATATTGGATTATCTATAAAACTACATCATCCAAACAAATTAATTTTAATCAACCATACAGATTGTGGTGCTTATGGTGGAAGTAAAAAATTTAAATCACATAATGAAGAAATAGAATTTCATAAAAAGGAATTAATAAATGCTAAATTCATTATTTCCAAAAAATTTCCAGGTTTATCTATTGAAACTGAACTTTTTACTTTAAACGGTGACAAAGTTCAATTAGTTTAATTATTTTCTTTTTGTCACCTAAAATGTTATATTATTTCTATGTTAGAGATTAAAGATATAGAGAAATTGGCCAAACTAGCAAGAATAGAACTCAGTAGAGAGGAAATGCAAAGACTGCTTAAAGAAGTAGACCCAATTTTGGATTATGTAACCCAATTAAAAGAAGTTGTTTCTAAGGTTGGTGAAGAGAAAAAAGCCGGGGAACTCAGAAATGTTACCAGAAATGATGAAAATCAAAATGAAACTGGAGCAAACACAAAAAATATAGTGGACGATATGCCAGCTTCAGAAAATAATTATTTGAAAGTAGAAAAAATTCTATAAAAATATGGTGATTGATTTAAAAAATTTAACAATTAAAAAAGCACACGATTCACTTGTAAAAGGTGAGTATACTTCTGTTGAATTAGCCACGGCATATTTAGAACAGATTAAAAAATCTGACAAAGATATTCATGCTTATCTTTCTGTTTTTAATGATGTAATTCCACAAGCAAAAAAAGCAGACGAAATAATAAAAAGTGGGAAAGCTGGAATGCTCACAGGAATTCCAATTGCTGTAAAAGATAATATTTTAATAAAAAATAAAATTGCAACTTCGGCATCAAAAATTTTAGAAAATTATGTCGCAACTTATGATGCAACGGTCATAGAAAAACTAAAAAAAGAAGGTGTTGTTTTTCTTGGAAAAACAAATATGGATGAGTTTGCAATGGGTGGCTCAACCGAAAATTCTGCTTATGGACCAACAAAAAACCCGCATGATTTAGAAAGGGTTCCCGGTGGTTCTTCTGGCGGTTCTGCAGCCTCCGTGGCTGGAAATATGGCCCTTGTAGCCCTTGGTTCTGACACTGGAGGCTCTATCAGACAGCCAGCAAGCTTTTGTGGTATTGTCGGTTTGAAGCCTACTTATGGGGCAGTTTCAAGATATGGTGTTATGGCAATGGGTTCATCACTAGATCAGATTGGTCCATTTGGGAAAACAGTTGAAGACGCAGAAATACTTTTCAATGCGATAAAAGGGCAAGACAAAATGGACAGCACATCAATAGAAAGTCTAAAATCTAAAGTCCAAAGTCAAAAGTTAAAAATTGGGGTACCAAGAGATTTTCTTAAAATTGGAGGAATTGATAAAGATGTAATTCAAAATTTTGAAGATTCATTAAATAAATTAAAAAAGCTCGGTCATGAAATTATTGATATTGAATTACCAAATTTAAAATATTCATTGGCAGTGTATTACGTAATTGTTCCTGCAGAAGTTTCTTCAAACATGGCAAGATATGACGGAATGCGTTATGGGAAAAGAGTTTCTGGTAGTACAGGGATTGAAGATTATTTTCTTTCAAGACAAGCTGGGCTTGGTAGGGAAGTAAAAAGAAGAATTATTCTTGGGACATATGTTCTATCGTCGGGGTATTATGATGCATACTACAATAAAGCAAATATTGTTCGAGAAATAATTAAAGAAGATTATAAAAAAGCATTTAAAAAAGTAGATATTATTGCAACACCAACGGCACCGAATGTTGCGTTTAAAATTGGTGAGAAAATTGATGACCCACTACAAATGTATCTTGAAGATATATTTACAGTACCGATAAACTTGGCTGGAGTTCCTGCAATTTCAATTCCATCTGGAAAGAAAAAAGTTGATGAAAATGATTTACCAATTGGAATACAATTTATCGCTGATTATGGCAGGGAAGACAAACTTTTCTTTGTTGGTAAAAACTTCTTGGGGGAATTATAAAAAATGGTATAATATTTATATGGCGGAAAAAAAAGAATCAAAACCAGAGGTCTCATATGGCGCATTCGAAATTGTGTTTATTATAATACTTATTGTTGGAGCAATTGGTTTTGTTAGTGATTGGCTATCAAAAAATCATAATTCATTTACAATTTTATTAAATTCATCATTGATAAATTTAATTAATTTTTACGCAAAGTATGTCGTTTTTTCTTTCTTTTTAGTTATCATATTAATAATACTTCTTACGATTTACATTATTAGAGAAAGAGAGATAAGAAAAAAAATCATGGATAAGGTTTTACCAAAAACCGGAGTTGTGTATGAAAAAGAAGTAGATGTTGAAGTTGCAAATCCAAAATGGAAATTGATTGAAGAACATATTGAATCAAACGATGCAAGTAAATGGAAACTTGCAATATTAGAGGCGGATATTATTTTGAGTGAAGAACTGGATAATCTAGGATTGATTGGCGACGGTGTTGGAGAGAAATTAAAAAATATTGATTCAGCTAAACTCAGCCATATTGAAGAAGTCTGGGAAGCACACAAAATTCGTAATGCTATAGCGCACCAAGGATCTGATTTTATTCTCACACAAAGAGAAGCAAAAAGAGTCATTAGATTGTACGAATCTGTCTTTAAAGAATTAAAAATAATATAGACTTATTTTGTAACTGTGAAGTTAGATTTGATTTTTAACTTCTTATTTGCTTTCTGTCTATTTTTGTTGTAATGTAAATTACAGCGGGGTAGAGTAGCAGTAATTCGCCAGGCTCATAACCTGGAGACGCCCGTGCAATTCGGGCCCCCGCAACATGTAATGAAAGGCTGAATTTTGCTCCGCAAAATTCAGCCTTTCATTTGTTTTTGGTCAAAAAAATGTTATATTAATTTTGTCAAAAGTATGTCGACGTAGCTCAGTTGGCTAGAGCATAGCACTCATAAAGCTAAGGTCGGTGGTTCGATTCCACCCGTCGACACAAGAATAAAAATGAATATTTATTTTTATTCGAGTGCGAGAGGAGTGAACTGCTTCACTCCGTGGTGGAATCGAAAGATTTTTCCGTACGAGCGAAGCAAGGTGGAAAAATACCTGGCTATGTAGTAGCAGATTCCACCCGTCGACACAAGAAAAATATTGTAGAAACAACATTTTTCTGTTATTGTTTTCTTTGTCAGTAAATGCGGTTGTAGCTCAGTTGGTTAGAGCGCTCCCCTGTCACGGGAGAGGTCACCGGTTCGAATCCGGCCAGCCGCGCAAAATAAAACCCCGAATGGGGTTTTTATTTTGCGCGGCTGGAGCAAGCAAACTGCTTTGCTTGCGTCCGGATTCGAACAGCGGAATGATATTTTTTCAGCAGAAAAAATGAATGAGCCGGTGCCCAGACAAAGCTGAGTGACGACGAGGCTTTAGTCGAGGGAGAAACTCCGGCCAGCCGCGCTTTTGTCTATCATTAACCTGAAAGTCGCTATTATGTGAATGCTTTTTAGTTACAATCGAGTGTGATATTATTTCGTTATGAAATCTATAGAATTTAACGAAGCTAATAAAACATTATATCCTGAAATATCTAAAAAAAATGAAGTACCAAAAATTCTCGAAAATAAACCGACCAGTCATTTTGAGAAACCAATTTCCAAAGAGAATAATAAAGATGAATTAAGGATTAGAGAACTCAGAGAAGCACTTCAAGAAAAAAATACATATGAACCACCAAAGAAAAATGATATAAAAAAGAGCGCCAATCAGTATGAAACTGTTGTGATTGGAGGTAAACAAATATTGGTTAAATATGTTCCAAAAGAATCGATATATCCTGCATTTGGTTATGGTGGAGGAAGCGGGGCGATCATAAGAGAAGATCTATCACCAAGAGTAAAAAGATTCGTGAAATCTCATGAACTATATCATTGCATAGATAAAGCAAAATGGGGTGGTTGGATTGGAGGAGAAATAAGAGCAAATGTAATACCAGGACTGAAAGATCCAATTGGGTTCGCGTCTACTGCATGGGCAACAATATCAGACATTGATAGAATTAAGTTCTATCTAAAAAGAATTAAAAATAAACATTAAGGTTTCGGTTTTTCCGTAAATCTGGTATATAGGTATAATCATTATGTGTTTGCAGTGTTATTTAGATGCTGTTGGCTAATTTGCGCAATTAAAAAATTCCCCATGCTCAATTGGGGAATTTTTTGTCTAATAAATTTTTAACTCAAATTAAAATCCAAACAAATTTTTAAAGAAATTACCAATTGCTCCGAAAAATCCTGCTGGTTTTTTTGTTGATACATTAGTATTTGCTTGATTAACTTGGGTGATAATTGATGAAGCTGTAACTGAATTTCCGTTTACTGTTCCTTGAACCATCACATTATTTCCTACAGTTAAATTTGATATTGTTACCGTATTTTGTTTGTCTGTTATTTTTGCATTTGTTGCATCTATTGTGTATGTGACGTTGCTTTTGTTTGTGACAGTTATTGTCGAACCATTAATTGCTGATATAGTCCCGGCAATTACAGGCTGTCCGTTTCCCTGAAATGTTGAGGAAGCAAAATTTCTTTGATCCCCGTTTTGATTTTGCATTTTGCCTTGTATGTTATTCATAATCCCATCACGAATTAAAGTTGCAGTAATACTTGTGCCACTAACTGTACCCTGAACTAGAATTGTATCGCCGACAACAATATTTGAAATTGAACTCGTTGCATTATTTTTCATTACAGTTGCACTAGATGCATCAACCGTATATGTGATACTAGAAACTGGTTGTGTAGATGTCGCTTTATTCCTTTGACCAAAAGCAAAACCTTGTTTCCCTGTGACAATAATACTATTACCATTTATTGAAGAAACTGTTCCGACAATTACTGGTTTTATTCCTTGCCCAATTCCTCTTGTTCCATTTCCACGATTAATAAGATGTCCAGATGTAGAAGCATTAGTTGTAGCTGCCAATGCTAGAGCTGTAATTAATCCTAATCCAATAATTGCTAATACTAAACCAATCGAAAAATATTTTTTATTACCCATATATTTAATATATTATTTTAATAAACAGCAGACAATCGATTATGTCTGACTTCATGTATCTATACGGTAATTTTTGTATGTCGGGTGCATATTTAATATTTTCTTTGCAAAAAAGTCAAAAATCGCTTAATATTCAATCTGTTTAAGCCATTGTATGCTGTTTTGGTAGATATCATCGCGAAGCAAATTGAAAAGTTTAGTTAATAAGCCATTGTAGCTCAGTTGGTAGAGCACGTCATTGGTAATGACGAGGTCACCAGTTCGATCCTGGTCAATGGCTCTTGCTGGGAGGTGCCACCTTAGCTCAGTTGGTAGAGCACGTCTTTCGTAAAGACGGGGTCCCCAGTTCGATCCTGGGAGGTGGCTCATGAAAGAGGAAATAAATAAAAAAATCCAAGAGTTAGAAAAAGAGATGCAGGCTCCGGATTTTTGGGCTGACAAAAATAAGGCACAAGCAATATTGAAAGAGCTTAATTTTCTAAAATCTGAAATTCTTGGTAAAGATAAATATAATAAAGGACATGCCATAATGACAATTTTTTCTGGTGCGGGTGGAGATGATGCGGAAGATTTTTCTAGGATATTGTTTGAAATGTATTCAAAATATTTTATTAAAAATAATTGGGATTATAAAATATTAGACGAAACAGAGAATGACCATGGCGGCTACCGAAATATTACTCTTGAAATTTTAGGCCCAAACGCATATGGATTATTAAAGCACGAATCTGGAGTTCATCGTCTTGTAAGACTTTCTCCATTTAATTCAAAAAATTTGAGGCAAACTTCTTTTTCTCTAGTAGAAGTAGTACCAAAAATAGAAAAAGATGGAGATATTGAAATACCAGAAAGTGATTTAAAAATTGAAACATCAAAAGCGGGTGGTCCAGGAGGACAGAATGTAAATAAACGCGAGACTGCAGTGAGAATTACTCATATCCCCACAGGAATATCTGTTCGCGGTGCCTCAGAGAGGTCTCAGTTACAAAACAAAGAAAAAGCAATTCAAATTCTCAAAGGTAAATTATTTAAATTGAAAGAAGAAGAAAATATAACCAGACATGCAGGTTTGCATATTAGTAAAACGATGTCTATAGAATGGGGGAATCAAATTCGTTCTTATGTTTTTCATCCTTACAAAATGATTAAAGATCACAGAACAAACGTTGAGACAAGTAATATTGATAAAGTTTTAAATGGCGAGCTCGATGAATTTATTGAGGCAGAAAAAAATTAAATTAAAGATAAAAAGGCGGTTTTGCGAAGCAAAACCTCCTTTTTATCTTGTCTCTGTTTGTTGTCAGTGATATAATGAATCTAATGATAGTTTTTGATAAAGTTACAAAAATATACCCAGATGGCACCATTGCTTTGGAAGGAGTGAGTTTGATTATTGAACCCAAAGAATTTGTTTCCATAGTTGGTCATTCGGGGGCTGGAAAAACAACTCTTGTAAAGATGCTTTTATCTGAAGAAAAACCTAGCTCGGGTAAGGTTTTTTATGAATCTTTAAATGTAAATCATCTAAAAAAACACGAAATTCACCATTTTAGAAGAAAAATAGGCACAGTCTTTCAAGATTTTAAACTTTTACCAAACAAAACTGTTTATGAAAATATCTCTTTTGCCATGGAAATGTCCGGAAGACAAGAAGATGAGATTGCTGCGGATGTCCCGCATGTTTTAGGTTTGGTTGATCTAACAAACAAGTCCTACAATTTTCCCCACGAGCTTTCTGGTGGAGAAAAACAGAGAGTTGCAATAGCTCGCGCTATCGTCAATCAGCCAGATATCATTGTTGCCGATGAACCAACCGGAAATCTTGACCCGATAAACACAAACGAAATTATTCAGATTTTAAAAAAGATAAATGACCTTGGCACTACAATTATTCTCACAACTCACAACAAAGGCGTTATAGATTTACTTGGTAAAAGGGTTATAACAATGGAAAAAGGTAGAGTTGTTCGTGATGACAAAACGGGCAAATATGTTTTATAGTTGATATAATATAATTATGGTCTGGCTTACAACAAAAAGAATATTTAAATCAGGATTACAAAATTTTATTAGAAATGGTTTTGTTTCTTTGTCGTCCGTTTTGGTTATGACGGTTACGCTTTTTATACTAACGTCAATCATTTTGCTCGGGGGATTTTTAAATTACAATTTGGGTCAAGTAAAAAATAAAGTTGATGTAAATGTTTATTTTGTTACAACTGCATCAGAAAATGATATTTTGTCCGTTAAAAAATCACTCGAAGCATTGCCAGAAGTCTCATCGGTTGAGTACATTTCAAGCGATCAAGCACTCGCAAATTTTAGAGATAAACATCAAAACGACAATCTTACCTTGCAAGCACTAGATCAGTTAGGTACAAATCCTCTCGGTGCAACCTTAAATATAAAAGCCAAAGACCCATCACAATATGCTGGAATTGCAAAATATTTATCCGATGCAAGTGATGGCACCCTTACTCAAAATGTTTCCACAATTATAGATAAGGTTAATTATGCTCAAAATAAAATAGTTATAGACCGATTGTCAAAAATTATTGATTCAGTAAATGTATTGGGGATTTGGTTTGCAATAATTTTTGTTCTTATTTCAATTATTGTCACCTTTAATACAATTCGTCTCACTATTTTTATGGCTCGTGATGAAATATCAGTCATGCGTCTTGTCGGGGCATCAAGTACATATGTAAAAGGCCCATTTATTGTAAGTGGACTTTTGTGTGGTATTATTTCGTCAATAATTATTCTATTGGCTTTTGCTCTTATTACTTTTGCGATCAACCATTACTATGGAACGTATTTTATGGGATTCGATTTATTCTCGTATTATCTAAATCATTTCTTGGCCATATTTGGTGCAATTTTTGGCTCCGGTATTATATTTGGTTCTATCGCAAGTTATCTTGCTGTGCAGAAGTATTTAAAAAATTAAAATTAACAAAAGCGTTCTGGCCTAAGGGCCAGAACGCTTATATTTTGCTAGTTGGTCCATAATAGAACAGTTATTGGTCAAGACCTCATGACAATATTTTAACACATTATTGTTTATGAAAATGACGTTACTTGAGCTATTTAAAAAGTGACAATTTTTCTTGGTCACCAATCATTGACTAACGGCTAAATATTTTGTAATGTATTAATTAGAAAAAAATTCTAGGAATACCTAGATTTTTTTGTTGCACATTACAAAAATGGCTCAACAGAGCCTACATAGAATTATAGGAGGAAAAATGGGTAAAACGGCATTTCAGAAAATAATAGATTCACATCTTTTGAGAACCTTGCCAGATGGCAGAATGGTTCTCAAGCTTGATTGGGTTTGGTGTCATGAAATAACGACCCCAAATGCTATCATGGATGCAGAAATCCGCGGGTGCGATGTAGTCTTTAATCCTAATAAGGTTAAGGCTATGATCGATCATGTAAATCCGGCGAAAGACACAGCGTCAGCTGTTCAAGGCCAGATGGTGCGGAACTGGAGTAAGAAAAAAGGAATAGAGTTTCTTGACGTGGGACGCAACGGCGTCTGTCATGCAATTATTCCCGAAAAAGTCTGGATACAACCTGGCCAAATAGGGATAATGGGTGACAGTCACACTTGCACACACGGAGCATTCTGTGCGTTTACTGCTGGAGTTGGTACAACAGAGGTAGAAAATGGTTTAATTACCGGCCTCTGGATATGTCCTCCGCAGAAAGTCATTAGGGTAAATTTTGTCGGTGAATTACCGGCAAATGTTTATTCTAAGGACCTCATACTTTCTCTGATTAACAAAATCGGAGTAAACGGTGCTACAAATGCAGTACTTGAATTTGGTGGCCCCGTTATAGAAATGATGAGTATGGAAGCTCGGATGACGATCACCAACATGGCTGTCGAGGCAGGAGCAACATCAGGGATGATGATGTTCGACAGAAAGACAGATGAGTACTTTACTTTTTCAAGTCTCTCGGGTGGCACTTTTTATAACAGTGATGATGACGCCGTCTATGACAAGGTAATTGAAATTGATGTCACGGAGATGGTGCCGGTTATCACGGATAAATATTCGCCCGGAGTCGTTGTAAAAGTATCTGAGATAGCTGGCAAGCCAGTCAATCAGGTGTACATCGGCTCGTGCACGAACGGAAGATTGGAAGATCTGCGTATTGCAGCCACAATATTCCGTTTAACAAAAGGAAAAGTGGCAGAAAATGTTCGCTGTATTATCGTTCCAGCAACACAACATATTTTTGAGATGGCTCTTGAAGAAGGGCTTCTCGAAATATTTGTTAAAGCCGGATGTTATGTCAGCGGACCAACCTGCGGAGCGTGTCTTGGCATGAGTTGCGGAATAATTGCACCAGGAGAAGTTTGTGTTTCGACAACGAATCGCAATTTTCCTGGGCGTATGGGGAAAGATGGAATGGTCCATCTAACTTCACCAGCAACAGCAGCTATGACAGCTATCACAGGGCAAATATCTGCACTTCCAGTTTGTTTGGCGACGAAGGTTTCGGATGAAGTAGCCTGGATGAAAAAACGTTGCCTGACCAGCGAGAGTGACTGGAAAGATACACCTGTGGAAATGCCGGATTACAGTTCGCTTCTCACAAATTTTAATGTGGGACAGCAAAAAGATTTTTCCGGCAAAGTTTTTTATTTACCTTTGGCCAACGTGGATACAGATCAGATAATCCCAGCCAAATATCTAACCGAGACAAACAAAGAAATCTTTGCAAAACACTGTCTCGAAGATGCCCCAATTACGTCGGAACAGCGATCCAAGATCGCTGGATCGAAAATACTGGTGGCAGGAGAAAACTTCGGCTGCGGTTCTTCACGTGAACATGCGCCATGGGCACTTGAAGGTGTCGGCATTCGGTGCGTTATTGCCCCGAGTTTTGCCCGCATTTTCGAGAACAATATGTTCGCGAATGGGTTACTTTGCATTGTTCTTCCAAAAGAGGAGGTTGATTTAATTTTCGGTGATAAACCGGAATCAATCTCTATTGATTGGGAAAACTGCACGGTAAAATGGGCTGATAAGGTGTCGGAGTTTAAACTCTCTGACCATCAGAAAAATCTCATTAAAAATGGAGGAAGCGTCGGGGTAATGGTCAAGCTTGCGGCAGAGTTACAAAAAGAAGGCAAGCTTGGTAAATAAAAATCTAGCCATGGGTTGGCGCGTGCCAACCCATGGCAGATAAAAAAAGAGGAGGTACGACATGAAAGAAAAAGTTGTCGCTTTAGTAAAAGGTGATGGCGTAGGTCCTGAGACGATAGAAGAAACAGTTAAAATCGTTAGAGAGGCCGCCAAAAAAGACAACATGAACATCATCTTTCAAGAAACTCCGATGGGGTGGAACGCCTATAAAAAATATGGAGACACACTCCCACCCGAGTCATTCAAAAATGCTGTGGAAATAGGCACGATACTTTTCGGCGGAGTAGGTAACCCGGAGTTTGATAAAACTATCGGGGTTGAAAAGCCGGAAATGAAACCAGAAGGAAGATGTCTGCTTTCTCTACGTAAAACGATGGGGTTGTTAGCAAACATTCGCCCCATGTTTTATCACAAAGAATTAGCACATCTTTCGAAAGTTCGGGAAGAATTTATCCCGAAAAACGGTATAAAACAAATCTGGTTCCGATATCTGCTGGAGGACAGCTATTTCGGAAATGAAGATCTTATGAAATTCTTTTCCGAAGAAGTATGCAAAAAACTTGGCATTAAATTAAAGAAAGATGTCAGGGGTGATGAAGAAATAATCACCGATATTGCATATTTCAACAAAGTAACTTTCGAGAAATATATCCGCGCGGCGTTTGCTTATGCAAAGAGTCAGGGGTTGCCCTTGATTTCTGTCGATAAAGCAAATGTAATGTCGAGATATGAGTTCTGGAGAAAGAATGTCATAAGAATTGGAAAGGCAGAGTTCCCAGATGTTCCACTTACAAATCAGTATGTGGACTCTGCGAATGCATTGCTTTTCACTCCAGCAAAACTTCACGGGGTAATTGCCTGCGGAAACGAACACGGCGACATTCTATCGGATGGGGCGGCTGAAGCAGCTGGAGGCATAGGAATAATGTGCAGTTCATCAATTAACCTTGATGATGGGAAAGCCTTGTTTGAAAGCGGGGCTGGAACCGCGCCGACGCTTGCCGGGTTAAACATTGTAAACCCGATAGGCAGAATATCGGCAGGTAGCATGATGCTTCAGCACATTGGGTGCGTCAATGGATCAAAAGCTATTGATGACGCAGTCAAGAAAGTGCTTGTGTTAGGGTACCGCACCAAAGACCTTGCGACTCGGAAAACTCCAAAAGAGAAAATTCTGGGAACAAGAGAAATGAGTCAAAGAATTTATTTTCTTCTATAATTCCAAAAAGGAGACGGAGCGCCACTCACATTTGTGATGATGGCGCTCTTTTTTATATTAAATATTCAACATGATTCGAGCGTAGCTCGAGTTGGCTGGCCGACTTGTGTCAGAACCGTGATCGGTCAAGACCTGAAATGTAATTTTAACACATTTTGGTTTATAAAATCGACGCGACTCGAGCGAGTTAAAAAATGACAAAATTCTTTGATTATGATATATCTAATTTGTTAAATAAATAGTCCTTTGAAATACTGGTGATAAGAAAATTGTGCCCACAGGGCTGTGTTGGTTTTAGTTACTCGCCTTTAACCTTCCGGACAGTAGCTTTTAATAAAAAGGCTTTTGTCCGGGAAGCGCTTAAAGGTCGAGCTTCTTAAATTACCAGCCAATCTTTTTTGACACAAAAATGTCCAGGAGAACAAGTGCTAAAGTGGCTAAACAAGCTGCTAAAGTTTTGAGAGATCCAAGAGCTACTAAAGCTGAGAAATCAGCTGCGGCAAGCGCTCTCTCTCAAAGAGCAAGGAAGTAGTTAATCTATTTCTAAACAAACTTATTACCAGTATTTTAGAGAATTATTTGTAAAAAAGTGACATAAGTGACACTTTTAACCAGAAAAAATTACAGATAGGTGTCATTAATAATCTAGCAAATGAAAATGGGGTGCTTTCTATTCTTCTGGTGTAAAGATTCTGACTCTGTGTAAACAAGAACAAGGAGAGGATTCATCAGTAATAGATGATTCTTCAGCACTTATACCAGAACCATTACATAGTTCGCAATTAGGATTCGCCACTACCTCTTCGGGATCAACAATGGGATAAGAACATTTACATTCTGGATATCTGGAACAACCAAGAAAAGAATTACCGTTTGTTCGATTTTTTCGTAATACTAATTTACCTTTTTCCTTTATTCTATCAGTTGATAAACAAGCTAGACATAATTCTCCAGCTTCATGATATTCCTTACCGCCTCTATAATATTTACCAGTTTTAGTCCTTATTCTAATTATTTCTTTCATATTATTTTTACTTATTTATATATTCACTATTTAAAGACAGTTTCATGCTAAATGTATATGAATCTGTCTTTCTTTCATTTTTGATGCTTCTGCTAAAGCCTCTGAAATCTGTTTTAAATGAAGCCTAATCATCTCATTCGGAATATGCATCGTGTCATAACCATTTTTGTGTGAATAATAACCTCTTTTTAAGTCAGTTAAAATTTGGCTCGGATTTGTAAGGTGTTGAATGCCATCAACTTCAATATTTATTTTAGCTTTAGGTAATGCTAAATCTATATGCTTATAACCATCGTCCAATTCCTTATATACAACGACACCTTGTTTTTCCAAGGCTTCTTTTAAGGAGAGTGCCTCTCTAGTTGGTGTCTTATTTGTGTGTATTAATTTCAACATAACAAAAGTATATCAAAACAACATGACTTGAGCTAATAAATAATAGAGCTATATAAGTTTGATTATGATTTTATCCCAAACCCCATTAAAATCAATGAGGATTTCTTTTAAAATAGGTTGTATGTCAGTCCCCAATAGTTTAATAGTTACTATCCATTTACCTGGGGTTATAAATTCTTTTATACCGCTTCCTCTATGTTTTTGTTTGGAAAATAAAAAAGCTACCCCAACTTTATTCTGTGTAGTAAAAATAAAATCAATGAAAACTGGTGTGTTAGGATAAATTGATCTTGAATTATCAGTATTTTCGTTTGCCCAATGAAGGAAAAACGGTGATGATCTCACTTTTTGTCTACACCCATCTTTATCAATAATTTCTATTTTTTCTACTCGAACATCAGCTTCTTCAATTCTTTTTTTACCAAAATTATTAACTCCGAGACGAAAAAACAACGATTCTGAATTAAAAGTTGTGTTAAATCTAAACTGACAATAATCATTTTCTGAAAGTCTAGATAATTTATACTCAAAAGTAATGGAAGGTTTGGGTCTACAAAACCATTCTGTAAAATTTTTTATTAACTCAATCGGATTCAATAAACTTAATATATCCATATTTTTTATAATAAAATACTAATTTCACTTTTCAAAAACATGAATTCTGTTGCGTATGCTATAGTTAAGGGAATTTGAATATTGCCCGCGGTGGCCTGATTATTTTGTTTGTTAAGAAACAATACATTATCTGCACCCTGACTCATGTTGCCATTAATAATACCAACAACTTTATTTGTATTTTTTAAAAATAATGGAGCCCCACTGTTTCCACCAAGATTAATACTATTAATTTGAACGTGTTTGTATTTTCCACCTCCAATTTCTATTTCTGGGAAAGAGGAAACTATCCCAGTATTAATAGCGAAGGGAGTATTGAGATTTGTATAAGAATAACACATAGGAAATCCACCAAATAATATAGAGTCCCCTTGATTTAATTGAGTTTTAAAATCAATTTCACAATATTCTATATTATTAAATAATTTTTTATTTGTTAACTTAAGTAAGACAATGTCGTGTTGTTCATCAAAATTATCAAGTTCTAATTCTTCTTTTGAGCCATTGTTTAATTCTGCAGAGATTTTTTTTATTTTAGAATTAAACCAAGTTTTTAATTTACTATGTTCATCGCTATCAGTATAAGAAATAAAATCTTGGTCTTGACGTATTTTTCTCAATTCACCCCCAAAAGCAACATGAAAACATGTAATTAAATTTCCTTTATTATTGATAAAAAAACCTGAACCTGTTCCAATATTACCGTTTGTATATTCAACAATAATTCTTAATATGCATTTTCTTTTATATTCAATATCGTCAGATATCTTAATTAGAGCTGAAATAATCTGAGATAAAAAACCAAGAATCATTATTATAAACCCCCATTGCGATAAATTATGACTAATAATAGCGTTATAGTATTTTGTTAGCCCATCAATACTTTTAACATACCCATAAGGATACTCTATTATGGACAGTGCTATTAGTATTGATCCAACAAATGCAAAAAACAAACCATAAGTATTTAAAACCTCTCTTATTTTGTATTTCGGTAAATCATTAAATTTATTCTTTATAGTTCTGATCGATGGCACACCTTGGAAAATTTTATTTATTATTTTTGACATATTTATTATTTTTTTCTTCTATTATAAGGAGATTGGTTTGTTGGTTTTAAACTTACACCTAATTCTGAAGCTTTGCTTTGTACTCCACCAACTGGCCGTCCCATAATAAGACCAATGACACGAGTTGGAGTATTTTTTTGAACCAATTCTTTTAATTTACTGTATTCTACAGAGGACCATTGTTTCCCTGTATTACGAATATATTTCTTAACCATATTTATAATTTCCAACTGTTGAATAATAATTTAGAATCGTTGGCACTCTTTTTCTTATTATTACTCAATTATAACATATTCTTGTCAATTTTTCCACTAAAAATACGGCCAGAAACAATAATAAGTTGTTATTAAGTTGTGGACAAAAATAACTTTATTTTTGCATAGAAATAAATTGACTTTTGAAATACAGATATGGTAAAATGCTTAGACAACTGAATATTTAACTACTTATGGTAAGTGCTTTAATAGGGGCTGACGAGTATATATACGATTGAACCTCAAGTTACCTATCTTTAGATAAACTCAAAAAGTAGAGTAAATGACATAAACGTCATCGACTCTTCTTTTTAGGTTTTCAAAAGCACAAACCTAACAAAAAAGAACCGGGGATGTTAACGTCCCCGGTTCTTTTGTATTTTATAAGATTTGTTAATTCATAAATAATATGAAAAATTTAAGCAATGAGTTGGTGTGGAGGGTTGAAACAAGACAAGTCAAAGAGTTGGTTGTTTGGAAGGAAAATCCAAGGAAATTAAAAAAAGGTGACCTGGAAAAATTGATGGAAAGAATCAAGCAAAGAGGTTTCCATGCAGTGATTGTCATTGATACGGATAACACAATTTTGTCAGGTAACCAGAGAAAAATTGCACTTGTAAAATTAAATGTTACCGAAGTGAACGTCTTGGTGCCGAACAGAAAACTTTCCGAAGAAGAAAGAAGAAAAATTGCGTTTGAAGATAATTTGCATGATGGCCAGTGGGATATGGAGAAACTCAAAACTTTTGAAATGGATTTCTTGTCGGACATTGGCATGAGCGACATGGATCTTTCAAAAATCTGGGAAGGAAGTCTTGAGGCAGAAAATGACGAATTCAATGTAAGTGAAGAAATCAAAAAGATTAAGGAACCCAAAACCAGAAAGGGCGACTTGATAATTTTTGATAAACATAAGTTGTTGTGCGCCGATGCGACCGATTCTAATGCGGTAAAAGCGCTGTTTGGTGATGACCGAGCTTCAATGATATACAGCGACCCAAACTTCAACATAGGGTTGGACTACGACAAGGGTGTGGGAAATAAAAGTAGCTATGGCGGAAAAGTCGACGATAACAGATCGGCGGAAGACTACAAGGAATTTATAAGGAAAACTTTGGTAAACGCTTTGTCAGTTTCCAAAAAAGACGTTCATTGTTTTTATTGGTGCGATGAAGCTTGGGTTTGGGTTTTTCAGACATTATTTAACGAAAATGGGATCAAAAATAGAAGATTGAATATTTGGTTAAAAAATAATAGCAGTCCTTGTCCCAATACCGCGTTTAACAAGATAATAGAGGTCTGTTGCTACGGTACTATTGGTTCACCTTACCTTTGCAATTCACTCAAAAATCTCAACGAAGTAATGAACAAAGAGCTTACAACGGGCAATAAATTATTTGAAGATGTGACAAATGTACTTGCCGTCAAAAGATTACCTTCCTCCGAATACGAACATCCGACAACCAAACCACCGAGTTTGCATGAAAAGCCGATTTTGAGATGCAGTAAAGTTAACGACATAATTTTTGATTCATTTTCAGGATCATTTAGTACTGCAATCTGTGCAGAGCAATTACATAGACGAGTATACTCACTTGAAATTTCGGAAATCTTTTGTGACCTAGCGATTCGACGCTGGGAGAAAATGACAGGTAAAAAAGTAAAAGTAATTCACAACTTCTATGAAAAGTAAATTAAAAAATTTGTTTTTGGAACAATTAAAAAAAATCCCGATAGTTTCCGTGGCTTCGGAAAAAGCCGGTTTATCAAGAAATACCATTTACACTTGGAGAAAGAAAAATAAAAAGTTTGAAGAGGAGATGGACAAAGCCATGGCTGAAGGCGTTGACCTAATAAATGATGCCGGAGAGGCCCAACTTTTGAATTTTATAAAAAATGAAAGTTGGCCAGCTCTCGCATTTTGGCTCAAACACAGAAATCAAAAATTCAAAGACAAGCTTGAGGTTACAACTAAAGTTGAGCAAGAAACATTAACGCCCGAACAAGAAGCTCTGGTCAAAAAAGCCCTCTCGTTCGGTTTATCAAATAACGACAAAAATAAAAATGAAAAATAAAATCAAAAACGCAGACGACATATATCAGATTATGAAAAGCAACAAGACTGTGAGAAAAGCTATCGTTAAAAGATCTATGCCATACTTCTTCCATTACTTCTTTCCACATTACGTGGAATATCCAACAGCGCCATTTCAAAAAGAAATAATGGGCATAGCACAGGAATTTGAAAAATCCATGTTCGTACTCTCAGCCTTCAGAGGTTCAGGTAAATCAACTTTGATGACAATGGCATTTCCAATCTGGGCTATCATAAGTGAAATGAAGGCCAAATATATTTTGATAGTCAGTCAAACACAACCAAAAGCACAAACATTGCTTGGACACATCAGAAATGAACTTGAGAACAATGAGGCTCTAAAATTTGATATGGGACCCTTTGTGGAAGAAAGAAGCGGCTGGAATTCAGTTTCCTTACTTCTCAAGCAGTATGGAGCCAAAATAACCGCTATGTCCATAGATCAGAGCGCCAGAAGCACAAGACACCTCAACCACAGACCAGACATCATTATTATAGACGACGCCGAAGATGGAGATTCTGTAAAAACACAGGAAAATAGAGACAAACTTTATGGGAAGCTTGTCTCCGATTTTATTCCAGCAGGACATAAGCAAACGAAAATTGTTGTCATTGGCAGTATATTGCATCCTGATTGTTTGGTGAATAGACTTCAAAAGCGAATTGGTGAAGGAAAGATAAACGGAATATCAAAAAAATATCCTATCATTGATGGAGACGACAATTCCATGTGGTCAGGAAAGTTCCCCGACATGGAAAGTATAAATGCGGAAAAGGCCAGAGGAATTCCAGACAGAGAATGGCAGATAGAATATATGCTAAATTATGTTCCCGAAGCGGACCAAATCATAAAAGAGGAATGGATCAAATATGAGGACGACCTCACATTCAAATCATTTTCAAAACAGTATTCTATATCCGCTGTCGATCCTGCGGTAACAGAAGAAAAAACATCTGATTACACGGCCATTGTGTCAGGAGAGGTTTATAAAGACAGAAAAACGTCCATGCTCAGAGTTCTACCTTTCCCAATAAATAGAAAGATGGAAGCACCTGAAATAATAGAAACTATCATAAATCAATCTTTACTTCTAGGAAACGGTTCGCCAACGAGAATGTGTGTTGAAGGAGTTTCGGCGCAAAAATACCTAATACAAATGTTGCAAAATACTTATCAGCTTCCAGTTGAAGAATTTTCTCCGGAGGGACAAGACAAGAAAGCAAGACTGATGACCGTCTCCGGATTTATCAAATCGGGCAGAGTCGTTTTTCCAAGAAAAGGATGCGAGACATTACTAAATCAAATGCTCAATCTCGGCCATGGAGAGCACGATGATCTTTGTGATGCGTTAGTAATGCTCATAATGATGGTTTTTAAAAGAGAAGATGGACATGGCGTTGTAATCCCAAGTCCATATCATCCAATAAAATCAATAGAAACTCCTGAACAAGAAGCAGAAAGACTTGCTAGAGATAAAGGAGAGATTTACAGAGGCGGTCCAGACATTAGGGCTTTGCACATGAAAAGATTGGAAGATCAAAGAAAAAAAGATTTGGAATTGTACAAGAAAGAAGAATATATGATGTTTAGAAAAATGATGTCCCCATATTTACCAGCGGGAATGAGATAATGTGAATAAAATTAGTCATTTTTAATATAATCTAGATAGCTTTTTAAAAGCTTGGGGTTTATTTTATTTAGAAATTTCTTTTCACTATTATAAAAGTTGTTCAATAATTTTTTATTTTTCTTATCAAATTTAAGACTCCATTCAGCTTTCTTAAGTGCACCACTAAAGTTGTTAAATCCATCTCTTTGCTTAGCCTTGGTTCTTTCCCTAATATAATCTGCAAAGTCACCCTTAAAATCATGGAACAATTTTTCTAATTCATATTTTCGTTTTTTCATTTTATATGTTTTGTTTTAGTTTTTCCCAACCTTTTTCATTCTTATAATTTTCAAAGTTTGGAATGGTATCTTCCATGTGTAAACATCTCATCTGGCTATTTCTTGGTTCTCCACTTTTCTTTTTACCACTTAACCATTTTTGATGAGCATCTTCTTCAAATTTATTTGCAACATTTTTAGGAATTATGTAGTAGTCAATTTTAGTATCAGCTGGATCTGACGAAAGACTTACAAACACATAGAAAAAATTATTATCCCATTCTGGTCTTGTTTCAATAGCCTTACTTCCCATCGGCCACATATTGCTTTTCTTTCTATTGCTAGTTTTTACTTGTATATTAAATTTTTTTAGCCCATCCACTGTCGTAGCAATAATGTCTGAATCAGCGTTGTTCCTTAATGTTAAAGCTGCAACATAACCATGTCTTGATAATTCTCCGGCAACAAAATATTCTCCTGAAATTCCACTTAATATTTTCCCTGTTTTCATATTATTTAAGTAATTTAGCCCACTCACTATCATTTCCCCAGCTCGCTACACAATATGCTGGAACACTACAATCTAAACCCAACACATTACTAATATTTCCATTAGATAATTTATTATATATTTCTACATATGATAAATTTTTATAATCAGTACCTTTAAAGCTACTGTTATCAATGGTACTTAATTTTGCTTTCATTATATAAGAATATGTTTTTAAAGAATCAGCATTAATAATCGAAAATGAATACTTGTTCGAATCTGAATATGAGGACATTGGATCCTCTGGTAAAAATGCTTCACCACCAATCTTATTTGAATAATCTTTTAAAACCGTCCTCCAGTTGTCATTTGTTAGGATAGGTTTTTCTCCCGCATTTATGTATTTATTTATCAATACAATAATAGTAGAAATATCTTTTAATCTTGAAACGTCACCTAAAGACCCATACGTATAGTCTTCGTATCCTTGTATGTCTATTATGATCCAAGAACGATCATCGGTTTGTTTTAAAATAACTTTAAATTTATATATTGGATAATTATTTTGATTTTTAAATACATAGTTATCAAACAATATATCTGCCGTGGCAACGTTGCTACTAACTTTAAAAGTTGGTTTTGAATTTAAAAAGATAGATAAGAATCCTTTAAATTCATTCGTGTCAGCACTTACTTTTGTTTTGCCAGAAACAGCATCATAAATTTGTTTTTCAAAAGATTGTTTTCCGCTGGTAGCTGTATTATTTGCTTGAGCAATTTCAATTTGTTTTTCAAAAGACGATTCTGATGAATTTTGAATTTGATTAACTGCGATAGCTAAAACTCGCTTGTAAAAATTATCAAATACTTGATCTACATCATAATATTTTTTAAATTTTTCAGTATCATTATTATTGTATGCACTTTGTAATTGTTTAAATGAATATCCAGGGGTACCTGCTTGCCAATAATTAAAACCTAAAATAACTATAATTAAAAACGATAGTATTCCTCCTCCAATTATTAAATTTTTCTTATTCATAAACTCTAGCGGGTTTTTAAAACTGAAAACCTTTAGATAATCAAAAGGCTCCCAGCCATTGCTATGCAACCTTTCGGCCACACACATATCAGTTTCCCAATATGACCCGCTAGAGTGACTCTGACTGGGAGTCTTTTGATCTCTAGCGGGTTTTGCAACCATATCTTTTGAAAAATCAAAAGGGTTAGGCCGTCTTTTATTTAATTGTCTTAAACATAATAACTCTTTTTTAGTTATTAATCTACTTATATCATATCGCTGATCAATACTTTTGCTAAGGCTAGTTGCCAACACCTTATGTTGTCTACATGTATACCTTGACATAATACTATTGGTTTGTTATACTGCTGACACAAGTTCTTTTAAATAATCACTGTATTGAGGCGAGTTTTTTGTGCCTTTAAATAAGACCTAAAAAACTCGTCTCAAAGAGAGTCGCAAAATAGCCATAACGAGCAAAACCTATCCGGAAGACCTGACTTTATAATAAGCAGGCTGGAAAAAAGGAGAATGACGATGACGATAAAATCGATCACGTCTGATCAGCAGAAGCAGTACAAGCGTTTCATTGAGGATGCGAGCAATCGCGCTCTCAAGAAAGTCAATCCCGATAAGGATGGACTTCAGCAACTCATCGAAAAAGGTGGCGAATTCCAGAATTACCTGATCGACGGTGTTCGTCGCTTCACAGCGAAGATGCCGAGCTATGGCATCGCTAGCATGATTCTCGGAGTAGATTTTATTTCACCCGAGGTGATTGTCGAAACGCGCATGGGCATAGTCTACACCAAAGAGCAACTCGTGCAATTCGGTAAAACGTTGCCTTCACATGAAGTGATTGAGTGGTGCCGCGACAACAACTATATACTTGTCGCAGGACCCGCAAAACCCGTTTCGCTTCTTGAGATTCGCGAACTCGAATCCAAATACTTCTACTCAAAGAGCGGAAGCTGGTATGCGAATGAGAAGGAAAAATTTTCCAGGAACGACAAGGTTGATGCACGGTGGATCATGCTTTGCAAGAAGCCAGTTGCTAATTCGACCTCGAAGACTTGGGACGAACAGCAATCAACACTCTCGAAAATTGAGAGTGTGCCAAATGTTGCCGAAGTTGTCTGGGCTATTACTACGTATAAAGCTGTTCGGGATGTTTATTTACTCCCGAATATCTATGTGCGTACATCCAGTCTCGGCTCTGATGGCATCCACGTCAGCGTTGGCCACTTCGGTGCCAATGGTCTCAACGTCGACCGCCACTGGGACAACGACCGCAACGGCAGCATTGGGTTGGCATCCGCCAGGAAGTAGACCCTCGAAGTCTTGAGGGCTTGCTTCTCTTGAATACTTGAGCCTCCGCGCAAATTTTTTTCGTAACTGTGCAAACAGAAACGAAGAGAATTTGCCGGGGGTTTTCTTTTTGTATAAAAACATGTAAGATATTTTACATCTTGCTAGTGTAGTTTGGATTACGGTTCAAGCTCGCGAGATATCTAATCTAGAGAAACGCCTGAATACTAGTAGTCTACGGATTACGGTAGAGTGCGATAAGGATAGAGAGAACTTCTTGTTCTTTTCTGGTGGAGGTGTTTAAAAAAACTGCTCCCAAATAAAATTCAGAGATGAAAAGTAATAAACTTGTAAAAGTAGTAAACTTCAAATCTCAGTGTTATAGATGGAAAAGAACAATATCTCGACTCTGATGGCAACCACGTCAACGTTGGCAACTTCGATGCCAATGGTCTCAACGTCAACAACAACTGGGACAACAACCGCAACAGCAACATTGGGTTGGCATCCGCCAGGCAGTCATAACTCTATTCGAATGAGAAACTCCCGCTTTTATTGGCGGGAGTTTCTATTATCACCGACGTAGAGCGAGAGAAATGAAAAAGTAATCTTTTACATTTCCGAGCCGAGGAGAGTGAAAATAGATTTAAACCTCTTATCTTTCTTTTGTTGATTTTATCCATCCTCCAAGCATTCTTCCAATCTCATCAAGATTGGCTTCTATAAGAATGTATTTCTTTGTGTCTATGGCTTTTACATCTTTCATTAAGCGGACACAAACACGAAGAAAATTTAATTTGACGCTTGTTTTCTCTAGAGTCGGTAATTTTTCTGTTTTGGATTGTTGACTTGAAAAAAGAATTCCTTCAAGAATCTCAATCAAAAAACTTTCACACTTTTGCCAGAGAGTATATCTATCTTGTTTAGGTACTGAAAGACGCAAAGCATAAAACTCTTTATAGAGGTCGTAAGATTTTTTGAAAATTGGTATATCTAAATCATTCATATGAAAATTTATAAAAATTTATATTGGTTAATAATTTCACCCCAAGCTTTATTCAGTGCTTGGAAAATATTTCAATCGGACAAAAGGAATAAACCTGATGTTGCAGAATTTGAACTCGACCTTGAACAAAATATTTTTAATCTTTATAGGGATCTGAAAAATAAAACGTACAAACACGGACCGTATAAAGGATTTTGGATTTACGATCCTAAATTGCGTAAAATCCATAAAGCCACAGTTCGAGATAGAGTTCTTCATCATGCTTTGCATGTAGTTTTGAATAATATATTTGAACCGACATTTATTGCCGATTCTTATTCTTGTCGTATTGGAAAAGGAACGCATAAGGGAATACAAAAAGTTGCAAATATGGTACGTACTGTAAGTAAAAATAATACGCACCCATGTTATGTATTGAAATGTGATATAAGAAAATTCTTTGATTCTGTTGATCACGAAATTCTTCTTTCTATTCTGCACAGAAAAATCAAAGATATTGATTTGATTGAACTTCTGGAAGAAATTGTGGAAAGTTATGGTTCGAATGTAGTGGCGGGAACGAGAGAGAGAGAGAGAGAGAGAGCTCCCGCTTTTCAATTTTAATACTCCTAAGGGAATACCAATTGGCAATCTGACCTCGCAAATTTTTGCTAATATTTATATGAATGAATTTGATCAATTTGTAAAACATACTTTGAAAGTAAAATGTTATGCGAGATACACAGACGACTTTTTGATTATATCAGATAATAAAGATTATTTGGTAAATTTACTTCCAAAATTACAATCATTTTTGAGAGAAGAATTGAAATTGGAAATCCATCCGAATAAAATGACTATTGAAAAATACCACCGAGGAGTTGATTTTTTAGGTTATGTTATTTTTCCACATCATATATTGTTGAGAGCAAAAACGAAAAAAAGAATTGTGAGGAATTTGAAATTAAAGATTGGTGATTACAAGAATGGACAAATTTCAGAAATAAGTTTGGATCAGAGTATACAATCTTATCTTGGTGTTTTATCTCATGCTAACACATATGAATTTAAAGAGTGGTTGAAAAACAAAATATGGTTTTGGTTGAAAGATTAATTGTTGACAACTCTACTTAGCAGAAGACTGTTTCTCTGTCATTAATTATATATGGAAATACAAGCGACAAGTGCGTTGATTGGTACAAGAGTAGTAATACCTACAGCTAAGCTGAAATATGTCTTGTATGCCCGTAAATCAACTGAATCTGACGAATTACAGGCTCTAAGTATAGAATCACAAGTAAAAGAAATGCTGCAAATAGCAGAGCGTGAGCATCTTGATATTATTGATATACGCAGAGAATCACATTCAGCCAAAGACTCAGGTCAAAGACCAGTGTTTAAAGAGCTTCTTGAAGATATTAGACGACAAAGATACAATGGAATTCTCACATGGGCTCCAGATAGATTAAGTAGAAATGCAGGCGACCTCGGGTCACTTGTTGATTTAATGGATCAAAAACTATTGTTAGGAATAAGAACTTATGGACAAACTTTTACAAATTCTCCAAACGAAAAATTTCTTTTAATGATTCTCTGTTCACAAGCAAAACTGGAAAATGACAATAAAAGTATAAATGTAAAACGCGGTTTGAGAACCAGATGTGAAATGGGGTTAAGACCAGGACAACCTCCTGTCGGATATTTAAACGAAAGACATATGGATAGAAAATGTCAGGCAATTATTGATCCAGAGCGCGGATCAATTATAAAGAAAGTATTTGAAAAAGTAGCATATGAAAAATGGAGTGGTCATAAAATATATAATTGGTTAAAGTTTGAGATTAATTTTAAAAGTGTAAATGGTAATAAAGGACTCACACTAAGTAATATCTACCAAATTTTACAGAATCCATTTTATTATGGAATCTTTGAATATCCTGTAAAAAGTGGAAATTTTTATACTGGGAAACATATTCCTCTTATCACAAAGGAACTCTTTGATATGGTTCAATCTCAAGTGAAAAAACAATATATAAAATCTGAAAGTAAAGAATTCGCTTTTACTAAACTTATGGCTTGTGGTTTATGTGGATCAACTTTAACAGCTCAAGAAAAATTCAAAAAGCTGAAGAATGGCACTGTCAATAAACATATATACTATAATTGTTGCAAATCAAGAGATAGAAATTGTAAAGCTGAATATATAAATGAAGAAGAACTCATTAAACAACTTATAAATATGATGGATAAAATTGATTTAAATGAAATTGATATTAAAGATAAAATTAAACAGGAGATAAATAGATTTACGAAATTTCAAAGAATGGTATCAAGTAATAATTATCAAATGAAGATTGAAGAAATTGATACCAGAAACTATGCTAGGTATATTTTAAAAGACGGACTAGATATTGAAAAAAGAGAATTGCTGGGATGTTTGAAAAGTAAGATTATTTTAAAAAACAAAACTATTTTTTTGAGTTAAAAAAACCAAAATCTTGTCTTGCCCAAATAAAGGGAATCAGAACTTGTTTGATACAATAATAAACACCCACTGTACTAGTGGGTGTTTTTTAAATTTCTTTTACCTCTTGTAGATTACTATTTATTATCTTTGACGCATATTCTGCATTAGATGGTTTATCAAATAAGAATTTACCTTTAAATTTCTTACCATCTAATAGCATTGGCAACCAATATATGTCATCTGACCACATTTGATTATATGGAATCTTACCCACGTCAAACCATTGTGGTTTCATTTCTTCAGTTTCTTTTGGCTCACCAATAAACTTGGTGACAAGAAAGATATGAACTTCAAGAAGTTTCGGATCATTTTCAAACTCAAAATCAATTACTCCGACTTTATTTAATTCAACAGCTTCTATTTCGGCTTCCTCTCTTAATTCTCTCATTGCTCCTGCCTCAATGGTTTCTTTTTCTTCAACTTTTCCACCAAAACCGTTCCATCTTCCAACCCCAAAGCCGTGTTTTTTCATTCCTAATAGAACTTTATTATTTTGTTGAACTATACAAAGTGTTAATTGTTTTTTCATATTTTATTCTCCTTTGTTTTAAAGTGCTCTTTTCTAGAATCTGCTAGAAATCAATTGTGGGCAAATCCCACATATCTAAATTAATATTAGTTTTTATAATAAATAAGTCAAGTTTGGAAAAACTAGAAGGTTGTTGTTTTATTAAAAAATTTAGTATATTATAACCGGAGAAAATCAATCCCAAATCAAAGGAGGATATCATGGAAAATAGATATTTTAAGGCAACGCTTGAACCAGTTAAAAACTGGTCCGATGAGCAAAGAAGAATTTTCGATCTTTATGACAAATCGGGGTGTGTTATACGTCAAGGTGGTAGTCTAATCGGTGGAAAATGGGATGGTAATTGCATATGGTTAATCCATATGGATGGTCATTCAGCCGTAGCGTCTTTTGATGGAAGGGATAGACCATCCGAGTACTTTTTGTTCTCTGGTTCTCGAGAATCAGTCGGGTTTTTTGTTGAGAAGTTCAACCTTAAACTTCACAAAGCGATTCAAGAAAAAGGACCGGAAGATAATTATAAGAGAGGAGATTAAATACAAAAAAATAAGCCGCTAAGTAGGAAACGAAAAGCGGCTTTATTTTTTACCAAAAAGGATTAATTTCTTGGGAGTTTTTTATACAAAAAATATTGTAGTGGTAAAGAAAACTAAAACTTGTTTAGGACAATAAAACCTTTTCCAATTCTTTTATATTGTGTACTAAATAATCTGGATTGACCGATTTTAATTTTTTCTCTGTGCAGAACCCCCATGTCACGGCAATTGTTTTAATTCCTGCTTGTTTGCCAACCTCAACTTCGTGGTTGCTATCTCCGATAAATACAGTTTCTTTTGGATTAAAGTTATTTCTTTTAATCAATTCATTTATTTTTCCCATTTTGTCATGCACGTTTGTAATCACTTCAATAAAGATATCTTCCAAATCAAATCTTTTTATTTCTGGAAGAAGAGTATCAGGATGATCTGAGCTTAAAACTATCATTGAAATTCTTCTGTCTCGCAACTTTTTAATAAGTTCTACAATACCCGAATAGACATGTCCTACTGGGCATCCCTCACTTGTTAATGCCTGATAGTATGCATCTTGTTCTTCTTTCAACGTCCACGATGGTATATATTTATTATAGAAAAGTATATATGGCTGTTCCCAGTTTTCTTTCATTTCTTCAAGCGATATCCCAGGTAAACCGGCAGTCTTAAACATTTTATTTACTATCCAAAGTTGAGATTCGTTGCCGTCTTTTATAACACCAGTCCAATCAAAAATAATATTCTTAAACATTTTTTTCTTTATATTAATTTTTTCAATTCATTAACTGCTTCCTCAACAGACCCAACGACAATTCCAGTTTTCTTCACAAAATCTATTGACCATTTAGGATTACGATCATCCTTCCAAATAATAATTAAATTTTTACAAAAATCCCCAGGTTGTTTTACATTTTTTGCATAAAAATTACCTATTTCTATCCAGGTCGCTTCAGAAGGAGCAAGACCAGGATTTGCAACAAGTATATTTGCAAAATTAACAGCCTTTAAATCATCGGAGAAAAAAGTATTTGGTGAACTTTGATTTGAATCAAATTCCCAATCATAAAATTTGAAACCATGTATTTTCTTAAATACTTCTTTCCAATTATTTTCATATTCGTTTGGTTGCCCTGCGAGATATACTTTTTTCATATTACGATAAATTAAAATTTATAGCTTCCTGTACTTTGTTTTCAAGTGAATTGAAAACTTTCTTTAAATCATTTCCTCTAGCCTGTACTGTTTTTGTAGGAATAACTGGGCTAAACAATACCCATTCTTGTTCATAAATTTTTGGGTCAACGTAAATATCATATTGTGCATCAAAACCAAAGGGATAAGCACAACCTGGTTTAGCACCAAAATATTCATTTAATTCTTCTGGAGTAGACAATCTGACTTTACTTACATTTAATCTTTCTTTGATTGCATCAAAATTTATTCTTTTACCTTGAAGTGTAATATAAACGATTAATTTTTTTCCAGCTTTTAGCACCATGCATTTCATTTCTGTTCCAATAAAACCCACTTCTTTCTGCACCTGTGCTAAATCTTCCCAAGTCAAAGCTTCCTTGTGAGAAAACAGTTTATATTCGACTTGATTATTATCAAGTAAGTTTATTAATTTTTTGTAAACAATACTTTGGTCTATCATATTTTCAATGTCATTTTATAATAGAAAATTACAAATAATATGCAACCCTTTCTTTAACAAGAATATAACTTGTAATTATGAAAAGAATTACAATCAAAGAAATAATCACTGTATTTATTATTTTCTCATTCTTTTTATATAGAGGCATTTCTGTAATAATCTTTGAAATAACGTACGAAAATAACCCCAATAATAAAATGAATATTATGGTATTAATATTCAACAAAATAGAAATAAGTCCTAATATAATCCATATTCTGTAAAACAAAGTAAATGTTTTTTTATTCATATGGATATTATACAGGTTTTAATTTTATCTGGCTATAAAAATCAAATAAATTACGTACCAGTGACACACAATTATTGGGAAATTCTTGTGGCAAAAACCATTTTGCTTCAATAATCTCAATACCATCAATAACAAAATCGGGTGACAAAACAGATGAATTAAAAACGATGACAGTGTCTCTTTTATATTCAAGTGTATTTATGTACTCGTTGATTTTTATTATTTTACCTAATCGTATACCTACTTCTTCAAACACTTCACGACGAATAGCTTGTTCGTCAGTCTCGTGTTTTTTTACACCACCACCAGGGATTGTCCATATTTTATGATCGTATCCTAGACGAACTAACAGAAAACGCTCATCATGCTCAATAATACATCTCACGCCTTTTGTTTTTGGTCTAAAGATAAACCAATATAGTTTTCTAAATGGGTTTATGATGAAATATAATGTGCGAACAAGTCTTTTGTACATATTTCTTATTTGTGGATTTATGAAGATTGGCAACTTATTTTTCAATTTATATTAGTCCAATACTGCTTAAATTGAGTAAACCATTTTTCTTGCAGTGTCATTTTTTTATAGTTGATATTCTTTATCAATTTCTAAACCAATAAATTTAATTCCTTTAGGTTCTAAAACTTCTGGTGGAACACGATAAAATACACCCGGAGCCTTTATACCACCATCGTGAACTGGAAAACATATTTTTGGTTTTAGTTCCAAGGCGTAATCAACAGATTCAGCAATAGTTTCCCATGGAGCTGAAACTGGCAAAGCTAAAATGTCAATTTGTTTTTGAGGATTAATAAATGCATCACCTGGATAGAAAAATTTATTTGCAATAAGATACCCTGTATTTTGAATTGATGGACGAGATGAATGTATCAATGCATGTTTTTCTCCAAATCCCTCAATTAAAATCCCTTTTTCAGAAATACTCTCGCCATTTTCAACAATACTGCAAGCAATATTCTCTTTCTCCAAAAGCATACCAATACTTTCATTAGTAATAATTTTGACTTTAGGATTGTTTTTTAATATCGCTTTCATTGAATCCATCAAAAAATGATCCTGATGATTATGTGTAATAATCACAATATCTATATTTTTTAAATTATTTTGTTGTGTTGAATAATTTCCAGGATCAATTATAATTCTGATTCCTTTTTCTTCTATCAACAAACAACAGTGTCCAAATTTAGTAATTTTCATAATTATTTCAATAATTTTTTTCTAGCTTCATCAAAAATACTAAGCATATCTTTGCCAATGATAAGTGGAATAAACTTATTTCTATCCTTTTCTGATAGATGGGGTAAATCATCAATTTTCCAAGCTTCGAAACCCTCTGCTTTACCTTTTTCAACTTGTAAATCACTAATTGGTTTATCGTATAAATATACATATTGACTTCGAATAGTATTGTTTATAAGACCAGTCGCTTTATCAAAACTTTTTTTCTTCATTTTGGTAATAAAAACAAGTTTATTTAGATCTATATCTACACCCGTTTCTTCCTTGCACTCCTTTATGGCAGTTTCCTTATAAGTATCATTCGGTTCTACATGTCCACCAACAGTTGCATCTAATTTGTCTGGGTAAGTATCCTTATTTTTAGACCTAAGTTGAAAAATGATCTCACCTTTTGGAGTAAGGAACCAGATATGTATTTCGCGATGAAGAAGTCCTTCTTTGTGTATTTTTCCACGAGTTTCAAGAACGATAACTTTATCGTTTTCATCTACTACTTCCAACATTTGTAATGGATTGCTCATACTTTATAATTTTAATTAGAAAGAATCTCAAATTTGTTATTTTCAACCCAAACCACTTGATTATCTGATATAAAAATTGTTGGCACAGGATATTTTGGCAATAATTTTATCATCTCAGTATTTCCTTCAACAAAGTCTTTGTTATTGGAATGAGGCACTATTAGAAAGTTAACGAGACCAAGTCCAAAATAATCTTTTAGTTTCTCAACTGCTTGTTTTTCTTCCGGGTCAGAAGCATCGAGCGATAAATCTTCAGATACTATCATTGACCCAGCACTTGTTCCTGAATAAATGATTTTATCTTTTTCAACAAATTCTTTAATTATTTTATCAAAACCTCGCTCCTTAATAATTAAAATAGTATAAAATACACTTCCACCACAAAAATGAATGATATCTGATGTTTCCAAGTATTTTTTTAAATCTTTCTCTGAAATGATGCGTAGGTCAACATCAATAACATCACAACCAAGTTTAATGAATGCGTCTCTATCTGCTTTTATCCACCACTTATCTCCAGTAGAATAATCTGCTGGGTTTGCAATAAAAATAATCTTTTTACCCTTAATAGGTTTTTGCAATTTTTGTTCAAGTAATTTTGATGTTTGTGCAAAAGACGATGCAAGAAATAATTTCATACAACAAATATATCAAATTAATGGTGATATTCCAATGGCTAGGTGTTTGGTACGACGTTGGAACCTTTAACACAAAATAAGGGTATTTAACCTTTCAACTCAATCAATTCAATTGGGATTCCGTTAGGATCGGAAATAAATGCTAATCTTTTTACTGTTATTCCATCTTTTATAGGCCAAATAATTTTGGCACCAAATAATGTTGCTTCACTTACTGCTTCCTCAAGATTATCAACAATAAAAGAAATATGTTTAATTCCTACTTTTTGGAAATCCATCAAGTCGTCTTTTAATGGTAGTGGGTTATCATGTTCAAATAATTCAATAACATTCCCATTTTCGTCCTCAAGGTTGAGAAATTTTGCTTTGAGTTCTGGTCTTTCTCCTTTAGAACGAAATTTCAAATTAAAAACAGACTCATAAAATTTTTGAGATTCCTCCATATTTAAAACTGAAATTGATGTATGAAAATATTTCATGATTATATATTTTCTAAAGGATAAATATCCAAAGCAACTTCTTCATATGGATGTACTTTTTTTATTGCTCTAATAACATTCTGTAATTTTTCTTTAGAGCAAATTGTTTCAATTCTTTCTTCAGTGACTTCTTCTGATTTTCCGACTTTGCCAATATGGGGATTTGCACCTTGTTCAGGTTTAAATCTACCTATACCTTTTGTTGAAAAAGTGCAATAGGTATAATTACCTATCTTGCCAGCACCAGCTTTAGACATGGCTTCACGAACAATATCAGTGTGAGTTTCTGGAACAAATACAACAATTTTTACTTTTTTAGTTTTCATATTGAGATTATATCAAAATTAAAATATTTATTATATGTAAAAATCATTCAAATTCTACGGCTAACTTTCGTCGACGGTTCTATGTCCAAGTCCCGTCGCTCTATGCAGTGTCAAAAAAGCGTTATATTATCGCGACTCGAGCGCTGCTCTACAAGGCTGCGGGACTTGGGCTCGAACCAAGATTCCATGCTCCAGAGGCATATGTCCTACCATTAGACGATCCCGCAATAAACTAAAGAATACTTTAATATTTTAATAATTTCAAGTTATTGTTCTATTATTTAAAAACAGAGATTTTGAGAACAAAAAACAATTAACTTATATAACATTAATTCTACTTGCAAAGTAACCGAGGACCTTAATGAAGGGAATGGACAATTTTGATTATATTAAATATTGATAAATTGACTATTATAAGCATATATACTTGCAAAAATATGATAATATGATATAAATATGACTATTACAATAGTCAATATTTATAAAAAACATGAAAATATCATTAAAAATAGCGGATTTAGCTAAAAAACTAGGTAAATCTGCAAGTACTATAGCAAAAGAAACTGGTTTGAATCGTAATACAGTAATGGCTTTGTATCACAACAAAGTTGATGGAATAAAATTCGATACCATCGAAAAAATTTGTTCCACTTATGCAGTAACATTAAACGATATCATTGAAATTGTGTCTAATCAAAAACAAAAAAAAGAATTGCCGGTATCAATATCAATTTCCAATCCATATAAACAAGATGGGGAGGTAAGCCTTTTTGCCTCTTTTTGGGGTTTATTTTTTATTAATACAATACCAAAAGAATATCTTTCCTCAATTGCAAATTTCCCCGGACTTATTTGTTATTTTATAAAAGATTATGGATATATTTATTGGCCACGCGAACACATGAACATAATGGCTGAAGAATATTATAATAAATATGGTGATAAGGAAAAATTGGATAAAAATTTCTATGAATTTGAAATCCATGCAGAGGAAATTCGAAAATTATATTTTAGTTATTCAGAAAAAAATATTATTTCATTTACGGATAAAGAATTAATTGATTTTTCTAATAAAATTAGAGATGTTTATGAAAACTTTTGGCATCACGGTTTGTTTATTGATTTTTTTGATGCCGGTTATGATATTAAAAAAATAAGTGAAATTCAAAATAATTTTGGTTTTACAGATAGTGAAGTTGTTACGCTTACGACTTCTATCCAAATGACTTTTGGTAATGAACGATTATTAAGGTTGTTTGAAATTATGAAAAAAATTGTTCGTAGAAAAATATCAACAAAAACTGAAATATTAAAATATATTCAAGCATCACCTGAGATTAATGAGTACATAAAGAATTATGATTATGTTAAATCTAATTATTCAATTATAAATCATCTTTCGTTAGACGAAATTACTAATGAGATTTTTGGCTTTCTTAAAAATGATGATTGGAAAAAACAATATGAAAAACTATTAGAATATAGTAGTACGATTAAAAAAGAGACAAATTTAATTCTTAGAAAATATTCTTTAAAGGAAAATCCGTTATATTTCTTTCAAAAAATTACTTATTGGCGTGAATACCGTAAACAAATTAATCTTATGGGTATTCACCTAATGCATTATATTCTTTTTTCTATTGAGCAGAAAACTGCTATTCCATACAAATATCTTAAATCTTTGACGCATGATGAGATATCTAATGTTTTGAAAGGTTTAATTTCTAAAGAACAATTGAGGAAGCGCTACGAAGAGGGGATATTACTTTCAACAATGGGTGGACATACAAAACTTATTGGTGGCAAGGAAGGAAAATCAATACACGATGAGCTTGAATTAAGCATTAAGGGTAGTGGTAAAGAAACAATTATTACAGGTAAATCAGCATGTCAAGGATACGCAAAAGGAATTGCACGCATTATTCTTAAGCTAGATGATTTCTCAAGATTTAACGAAGGAGAGATTCTAGTTACTGGTATGACTCGTCCAGAATATGTTCCACTTATGAAAAAAGCTGCGGCGATTGTTACAAATGAAGGAGGAATAACTTGCCATGCCGCCATTATATCAAGAGAATTAGGTAAACCTTGCATCATTGGTACCCAAAGAGCGACTAGCTTAATAAAAGATGGTGATTTAATTGAAGTTAGAGCAAATCATGGTACTGTTCGTATTCTAAAAAATTAGTTATATTATTAAATAAAAAGTATACATAGATATTATTAATCGTTATTTTTTTTAATTAAACTAAATTTGAAGCGAATCTACTTAGGAGATGATTTAATTTTTTCACTTTATTTTTATTTATTTTGTGATAATATACAACCATGAACCTAACACTTAATTTCACTGAACTAAGCAAAAAAGATACTGACATCGCAGGCGGTAAAGGAGCATCTCTGGGTGAAATGACGCAGGCGGGTATACCAGTTCCACCAGGTTTTGTTGTTCTATCAACCACTTTTGATAAATTTATTTTAGAAGCTGATTTAGCACAAGAAATTCACTCTATTTTAGATTACGTTAATAATAAAGAAATATATACTGTTGACATAGCTTCAGAGAGAATTCAAAAACTCATAAAGAATGCAAAAATGCCAGCTGATATAGCAAAAGAAATCAAAAGCAAGTTTAAATTACTTGACGCTGAATTTGTTGCTGTCCGATCAAGCGCTACCGCAGAAGATGGTGCTGACAATGCTTGGGCAGGACAGCTTGATTCATTTTTGAATACAAAAGAAGATAGTTTATTGGAAAAAGTCCAACTTTGCTGGGCATCACTATTTACTCCACGAGCAATATTTTACAGATTTGAAAAAGGTTTACACAAAACAAAAATTTCTGTTGCTGTTGTCGTACAAAAAATGGTTAATTCCGAAGTTTCCGGGATTGCTTTTTCAGTTCACCCAGTTACAGAAGATAGAAACCAAATGATTATTGAGGCTGGTTTTGGCCTTGGAGAAGCTATAGTCTCAGGACAAATTACGCCTGATTCGTATGTGATAGAAAAAAAGGAAAATATGATTTTAGATGTAAACATTAGTGAACAAAAAAGAATGCTTATTAAAAAAAATAATGGCGGTAGTGAATGGGTAGAAGTACCAATTTCAAAACAGAATCAACAAAAAATGCCTGGAAAAGATGTTGTCACTTTCGGAAAATTAATTCTTAAAATTGAAAACCATTATGGTTTTCCTTGTGATATTGAATGGGCGTATGAAAAAGGGAAATTTTATATTGTACAAAGTAGACCGATAACAACCTTAACAAAATAGGATATATGTCATACAAAAATTATAAATGGGATTCTATTGCAAAAGATTATAATTCCTCGTATCTTAGGAATTTATTATGGACTCATAGTTGCTACAAATACCCTAAAATGCTTGATATTTCAAGACCGGTTTTGGGTATAGTTTCAGACAAAAATAGGATGGAATATTTAGCAGATATGTCCTCATGGATTAAGGTCCACAATGATTTAAAAGACAAAGTAATAAAAAATTTTAAATATTTTGAAGATTTAATAAATAAAACTATCGAATACGGTGAAAAAATAAATAACTGGACACAAAAAAATGTATTCGAAAAAGATTTATCAAAGCTTTCTGGTGACGAATTAATTTCTCTATACAGAAAATTTGTTGATATGCAGGAAGATGAATATACGTTTGGGCTTGCACTACCAATTTTAGATTTTCAAAATTTTTCTTTTATTGAGGGTAATTTAAATAGAATATTAAAAGAAAAAGTTTCTTCTGATAAATATCAAGCTTATTATTCAGTTTTTACTGAGCCAGAAAAGAATTCATTTGCACAAGATCAAGAAGAAGATTTACTAAAATTAATTGATATATATTGGTCAAATCAAGAATGGCAAAAATGTGTTAAAACAAAAACCCTAGAAGAAACAAAAATATTCTTTGCTAATTTTTATCTTGATCTTTCTAAACATGCTGCTAAACATGGTTGGGTATATTATGTATATATGGGACCAGCTTTTACAGAAAAAGAATTTTATGAATTTATTGTTGATTTTGTAAAAAAAGGTATACCACCCAAAGAAAAACTCAAGGAAATAAAAGAAAGAAGAGACAAAAATATTAAATTAAAAAAAGAATACTTAAAGATTTTGAACCCAAAAGGTTTAGATGAGTTTATTCTAAAGATTGCAGGCAGAGTTGTTTGGGCCAAACCAAGAAGAAAAGATTACCAAAGTAAATCTTATTATCATATTGAAAAATTATCACGAGAAATTGGTAAAAGGCTTTATATTTCCCTAGAACAAGTTCGTTCTTCGCCTATTGATTTGTTAGAGAATGCACTTAGTGGAGAAGATGTTGATTGGACAATATCGAATGAAATAAAAAATTTTCACGTTTGTCTTCCCAACGATGATGGTAGTATAACAACTTTGGTTGGAAAAGAGGCCATGGATTTTTCGGAAAAATATATAAAAAGAAATATAGAGACACAGGACTTATCAAATGTTAAAGAGCTCAAAGGAACGACTGCTTGTATCGGTAAAGTAAAAGGAAAAGCAAAAATAATCAATTTACCTGATGATATGATAAAAATGGAACAAGGAGACGTTTTGGTTTCCTCATCAACAACCCCAAGTATTGTTCCTGCAATGAAAAAAGCTGCGGCGATTATTACTGACGAAGGTGGTTTAACATGCCACGCAGCAATTGTTAGTCGAGAATTAAATATTCCATGCATTGTTGGTCTAAAGGTTATTACTAAATATGTTAAAGACGGGGACATGATAGAAGTTGATGCTACCAACGCTATCGTAAAAAAGTTATAAAATGCTAATATTGTCGTATGAAAAACGACAGGAAAATCATATTTGGTATAAAAGAAAAGAGGGGAAAATCTAGGTCTTTTCTTAATAAAATTTTAGTTAAATGGCAAAAAAAGTTGCAGATGACTGATTGGAAGCTTGATTTACAGATTGTTGATTTCAAAAGGGTAGATTATCGCCAAAGCGGAGATTTTATTGCAAACCCAAAGAAAAAAACCGCCTCGATTCTTATGACATGGAATCCGTTTCGCGGAGATGAGGAATACACGCTTGTTCATGAATTAATTCATGTTTTGTTAAACGATTATGACAAATCATGCGAAAATGAATTGATAAAAAATAAAGTTTCAAGAGCTAAACACGATTTATACATGGAGAAGTTGGAAAATTTAGCACATCATTTAACAAGAATTTTATTGGGTCGTTCGGATAGGTAAAAACTTATGATTATATTTATTAATGGTTCAATTAATGCAGGGAAAAGTACAGTTGCTAAAATATTAGCAAACAAGCTTACCAATGTTGCGCTTATTGAAATTGATGCTTTACGCGAAATGATTGAATGGATGCCAATTGATAAAGCAGTACCAATAAATCTTGAAAATGCAGTTTCGGTAATAAAAAATTTTGTTCATAGTGGCATAGATGTTATAGTTCCTTATCCACTTTCACAAAAAAATCATGAGTATATGGTGGAAAACCTAAAAGATTTAAAGATAAAAATATATTTATTTACACTTGCACCAAAAATAGAAAAAACATTAACAAATCGTGGGACCAGAGAACTAAACGATTGGGAACGAGAAAGAATAAAACATCATTACAACATTGGTATACACAATCCAAATTTTGGGGAAATTATTGACAACTCGACTCAGACACCAGAAGAAACTGCAGAAATAATTTTAAATAAAATAAAATGAACTACAACATAGACATAAACGATGTGCCATTTAAAGCTATAAAGGCTGGCACAAAGAAGATAGAAAACAGGGTTCCAACAAGCCACTACACATTTCTTTATAGTGACATGAAGGTTGGTGATACAATTACTTTTAAAAATAATGTTACAGATGAATCAATGGTTGTTGATATTCTTGGTGTAAGACATTACAAAGATTTCAGAGAGCTCTTGATAGCTGAAGGTACAAGAAACGCTCTATCAAGTGGTTTGGGTATAGAAGATGCAGTCAAAAGATTTGATACCTTTGAGGAATATAAAAAAAATATTCCAAAATTTGGAGTATATGCTATTGAAATAAAATTAAAATAATTATGAAAATTAAATCAACATATACTGATAGTGATGGTAGAAAAATTGACTACATTTATTATGAAGGGATTCCAGCAACAAAAGATTTAGAAAATAAAAAACTAAATGTGGTCCAAATGTTTTGTTTTTGTGGCGATAAATTTGTTTTGGTTTATGAGAAAAAAG
>Ga0209083_1000493_pt1 | contig 58445 bp, 52 predicted proteins | sample AM7aDNAmetaG_FD_184132 | JGI IMG/M metagenome (GOLD analysis project Ga0209083, IMG submission 184132) | Freshwater microbial communities from Finland to study Microbial Dark Matter (Phase II) - AM7a DNA metaG (SPAdes) (version 3) | ecosystem: Environmental > Aquatic > Freshwater > Lake ...
TCCAGCACAAACAACAAAACCAATGCGACCACAAACAAAATTATGCCGGCAAAAATGTGCGTGAAACCTTGCCCCGCTTCGTCGCCCAGATGGTAGGTCACCAACACCAAGATTAACACTCGCAAAAAATTGGCACAAAACGCTATCGGCAGTATGCTAATCACTAAAAGGGCATTTTTGAGTTTGCTGCGGTACTGTAAAAGATAGAGATAAAGCAAACCCAAAGCGGAGAGCGAAAACATCGAATAAAGCCCGGAACATGCGTCTGCAACCAGCACTTGGTAAGGTCCGATGGATAGCACCACGCCGTTGCGGGCAATGGGATAACCCAAGACATACAGTATGTTTTCGGTCAACATCGAAACCTGTTGTTTGAGCGGGTTGGTCATCGCATCAACGATAATGTTGGGCAGAGGGACCATGAACAGCAAAAATAAAATCGGAAAACCTAGCCTACGCACCGCCTGTCCATCTAATACAATCGACAGTGTGCCCAGAAGCACAGGAATTTGCGAGCCAACCTCAAACATGAGGATTTCCTGTGAACGGCCTATGGCGTATGACAAAAGCCCAAAACTCAAAATGATGCCGCCTACGAGTTTATGGGTATGCATGGAAGATGCAAGTAGCAAGACTTCACGCCGACGCCAAAACATCCATACACTGGCAAGCAAAACCATGGGGCCATGGCTATTTTCCTCCCCCCGCCAGATAGTCTGGGAGAGGTCATAATAAGTTGGGATATATAAAACCGCCAAGCCCAATAGCACCGGCCACCACATTTTTAACCAGTCAGAATTCATGGAGTACCACACCCACAATCTGCGCCTTGGCGCTGGCAATCTGGTTTTGCAGCGCACGGGCTTCACTCATGCGGGTATGGTGCTTGTGGACGACTAACAAGGCCGCGCCGATTTCCGCAACGATGTTCAGTGTGTCGGCATAGAGCAAGCCATCCGGCGTATCCCACAAAGTGATATCGTAACTATTGGTTAAATTGTCCATGAGCGTTCTAAACGCCGTCCGCCCAAGCAGTTCTTGAGGATTGGGTGGCAAGGTACCCGCCGGCAATACGGACAAATCGACAAACTCAGGGAACTTGCAGATTGCGTCCATGATGCCGGTGGAACCGATTAGACAATCGGACAACCCTTTGCGCTTGCCTAGGCCGAACATCAGATGCTGGCGAGGATTGCGCAAGTTGGCATCCACCACCACGGTACTCTGGCCCAACTGGGAAAAGACAATAGCCAAGTTTGCCGTCAGAAGGCTGCAAGCTTCGCCCGAAGCCACTCCCACCACCGCTAATTGCTTATGTTGTCCTTTGTTGAACCATCGCAACAAAAGTTGGCTACGCAGGCTGCGGATTGCTTCGACCTGGGGGGTGAACGGTTGGTATGCAGCCACCAATCCGTCGCTAAAACCGCCCTCGCCCCGCTTTAGGAAGGGGTAATCGAACTGTTGTGCGATTATTGCAAGGATGTCGGCTTCTGCCACCATTCCTAGCTTGACCGCAGCCTCTCCAAATTTCAAGCCCAGTTCATTCTGAGAATGCAAAACCAACTCTATGTCCGACAATTTAAGCTTGCCGGCATCCATCAATAGACTGCCAATTTTTTTGTTCGTCTTAGGCTCGTTCATTTGGCAGTTCTTCGAGGCGATGAGAACATGACGGTTGCCAACACCGGCAAACCGAGTATTTCGCTAATATCCTCGGCGGAACGGACGCGCCTATCCGTCATTTCCGACAGGAAGCCGAATCCCACGCCGAGCAGCGTACCGAAAAACATGGCTAACGCTATGTTCAACAGTAGCTTGGGCTTGGAATGTTTTATTGGAGCTATGGCCGGATTCAACACCGCAATATCGGTCAAATCACGCTGGCTCTCCAGCCGAATCAGATTGGCTCGTTGGGTGGACGAATCCAGTGCGGCTTGGGCGCTTGCGACCTCTTGGGTCAGCAAATCGCTACGGTCACGCTGTTGTTTCAATTCTAATACGTGCGCCTTTTGTTCCGCCAATGCCTTTTTAAGTTCATTTTCCCTTTGCTGCGCTTGGACAGCCACATTTTCCATGGAACCCTTCGCGGTTTGGATTTCCGTAGCGATTTTGTGCTTCAAGCTCTCCACTTCCGCAAGTGCGCTTACATAGTGGGGATGGTTTTTGTCTACACGCCCGGAGGCTTCCGCCAGCTTGCTTTCCGCCTTGGCCAACTCGGCTTTCAGGCTTTGGACCAGGTTGTTGCCAAGAATTTCCGGCAGTTCGTCCAATTTGCCTTTGGCATGCGCCCCGCTGATCTGACGCTGCCGGGTGACACTATCATAGGTTTGCGTTTGGGCAGCGACGAGTTGGCTGGACAACTCGCCCAACCGGACATTTTCGACATCTAAACGCCCGTCTAAAGGCATGATGCCGGTTTCCCGTTGATAGTCCGACAGGCGCTTCTGCGCTTCTTCCATTTTGGTGCGCAAACCCTTTATCTGCTCATCAAACCAAGCTGACTGTTGGCGGGCGGGCTCCAGCCTCAAATCCAGATTGACTTGGGTATAGGCCCAGACAAATGCATTAGCCATTTCCGCAGCAAACTGAGGCTCCTTGCCAGAAAACTCTATATTGATTACGCTGCTTTCCTTGGACGGTTTGACTTCAAGGTCTTTCAACAAGATATCCGCCAGCCAATCCCGGATTTTGCCTTTCCCTTCGGTGGCTTCATTGAACTTTTCAATGACCACAGGCAGCTTGTCCAGCTTCAGCCGGTCGATCACTTTCAGCGCAACATTGTGGCTGGCAATGATATCGACTTGCGTAGCCATATAACCTGGCAACAATTGCGCCGGCAACACCAGCCCGGTGACCGGATCAGCACCCTTGAAGTCAATCAGAATGGATGCACTTCCGGTGTAAGTTTTTGGCATTGCCAGGCTGACTATCGTTGTCGTCGCCACCGTGACACACAAAGTGAGCAGGATGATGAGCTTGCGAGTCAGCAATATCAAAATGAATTGCGACAGATTCATGGACTATTGAAAGGCAATGGCATCAGGTCAGAACCAGCTTTCACGAATATAGAGAATATCGTCGGGCTTAATCTGTTCCTCCAAATCCACATCGTCGATAGTCTGCATATCGCCGCGCACATCGCGTCGCTTGAGCTTGACACCGCTTTCCGTCCCCTTGGGTGTCAGCCCACCTGCCGCCGAAATAGCATGAACAACCGTCATTTTGCGCTCCAGCCTAATCATGCCGGGACGCTGCACTTCCCCGTAGATATAGAATACCCGTGCGCGAGGCACATAGATGATATCGCCGTTCTGGACTTCAAGATGTTTCGAGTCACTTCCCTGAAAAAGGGCGTAAAGGTCGATTTCCGTTTTGGTTTCCTTGCCACCATCCTTGGCTGGCCTAATTAGAATCGCCTGATCGCCGCCATTGGCGTTGACGCCACCCGCCATCGACAGCAAATCCACGATTGTGCTGGTTTTGTCCAAGGGATATTTACCGGCCTTATTGACTTCCCCTATTACCGAAACCTGCTGGCTCATGAATTGGCTGACAATCACCGACACATGGGGTTGCTTGATAAAACCTCCGTTTTCCAAGCGGGTAGTAATGAGATTGCTAGTTTCATCCGTACTCAACCCGCCGACAGAGAGCTTGCCCAGCAGCGGAAACGAGATCACCCCTGACTCGCTAACACGCTCCTCGGAGCTAAGGTCAGGATAGTCGAACACGGTGATTTTTATGATATCCCCTGGGCCAAGTTTGTAATCACCTGTAGCCCACGCGCCGGGGAAAATAATAAATAAACCAATGATGGCAGGGATAAGGCGTACTGCAAGTCTTGTCATCGCAAATGTAGCCATGGTCGGCACTTGGATTCCTATTGTAAACCCTGCAAGCCTTTTTGGATAAAGTCATCCGGCTGCGAGGCCTGGGGTTCTTTCGTTTTCGGCACAGGGGGGGCTGTGCTGGGCTGGGTCTTGGCAAATTGGCCGACATAGGTGATTTGTTCGCCGGCGCGGAGTTGCTTGAGCTTGTTGCTAAGCAATTCCTTGTTTCTGGAATTTGCAATGTATTTTTGGATCACTGGTTGCGCTTGGGTTTCGTCAACAGGGTAGTCAACCGCACTCTCCAGTAACAGAATTTCTTTCATTGACCCCTGTTCCAACGAAACAATTTCACCCACCTTTATTTTGGCTATGGTGGCAAGCATACCCATGGGTATCTGTTCAGCCAGCCATTGAACTTGATCTTCCTTGAAATCAATTTCCTTGTTTTTCAGCAAGGACGCGATTTCGCCCCCTGTTTTGACGCTATCCAAGGCGTATTTCAAACCGTCGTTAAACTTATCCTTGGGGATGGAGAAGACATGGAACTTGTAGGCTTTACGCTTAGAAAACAGTTCCGGGTACTTGGCGTAAAACTCCTTGCTTTCAGCCGGCGAAGGTGGCGTGTGGTTATAAACCATGCGATCCAAATAAGCTTGTGAAAGAATTTGCCGCTTGGCATTTTCCATGGACTGCATCACCACCGGGTCGCGGTCTAATTTTTTCCTCTTTGCCTGCTGTACCAAAAGTTCTTGGTCAATTAATCTATCCAGGATGTTCATTGATTCTTCCCTGGCTGCTGCCCCGTTGCTAAAGCCACTGCGTTCCAACTGGTCGTTGACTTGGTGAATAGTAATTTCCGCATCGTTGACCCGGGCCGCTACTTGGGTAGGTATCTTGCCTTCTTTGCCGTCGCAACCACCTAACATCACTGCGACCAGACAAAAAACAGCAAACCCAACTGGGCCGGCTTTTCCTTTGCGGATGATCATAGCTCTTTTATAGGAAGGCATGTTTTACCCATTATTCTTAATCTAGTTTATCAAAACGCATTTTTGCCGCCTACGAAAAAGACTTTGATGGTTTTCAGAATAATCCAAAAATCAAGCATAAGCGACCAGTTTCTAATATACTCCAAGTCGTGTTCGATGCGCTTCGCCATCTTTTCAAGCGTGTCTGTTTCTCCGCGCAGGCCGTTAACCTGAGCCCAACCGGTCACTCCCGGCTTCACCTTGTGCCGGATCATGTAACCCTTGATTATTTTACGGTACATTTCATTATGCGCCACTGCATGCGGCCTAGGTCCGACCACGCTCATGCGGCCTTGCAACACATTGATGAACTGGGGCAATTCGTCGAATGAGGTTTTTCTTAAGAACTTGCCAAACGCGGTAACCCGTTGGTCGTTTTTTTTGGCTTGTATTATACAGTCGCCATCCTCTGCCACCGTCATTGTGCGAAATTTATACACCTTGATTTCTTCTCCCGCCAAACCATATCGCCTTTGCGTAAATAAGACGGGACCGTGCGAACTTAGCTTGATGCCTATGGCAATTAACGCCATTAAAGGAAAAATCATTAATAGTATCAGACTCGATATTAGAATATCGCCAAGTCGCTTGACCAAGCCACCCACACCGAAGAAAGGCTTATCGCGGATCGATATGACCGGCATGCCGCTCACATGGCCGAAGTGCGCATTGATCAAATCGAACGAAGACATGTCGGGTACAAAGTATACCGAGGCAGTCGAATCACCTAAGGTGTCTATGAGTTTCAAAATACGCGGATGAGGAAACATGGGCAGGGAAATGTAAACCAGATCGACGTTGTGATTTATGACGTAATTCAAAATGTCATCCATCTTCCCAAGGACCCTATCCTGCATTGCCTGTGGCAACCGCAAATATAGACGGTCATCGAAAAAACCCAAGACTCTAATCCCAAGATAGGCATCATTGGTAATTCTGGAGAAAAGTTCATAGCCTAATGGATTGGCACCAACGATAATTGCAGTGCGATGGCCTCCTAGCTTGGCGATGGTTCGCAGTATTTGCCCTGCAGGCAAACCACATACCAGCAAGGCTACCGGCGTGACGACAAACCAAGCCATCAAAGGCTTGCGGGGAAACTGGCCGGTCATGTCAGTGACTATCGCCAATGCCCACAGGCAACCCACAAAAAACAACCATTTCAGCAGGGTGCTGAAGACTGCTTGAAACAATGGGAATTCGGACACCTGCCGATAAAGATTAGCCTCGTCAAAAATATGCGATGCCAGAAGAAAGCTGATAATCGCCAGCGGCAAAAAGTCATCTTTGAAATTCTGCCCATAGAATAATGAGCACCCGGCAAGGGTGGAAACAATGACGACTGGAGATAACAGCCACTTTATCAGAGAGACGGTAACAGTATCGAGCGTACTCGATCCTTGCTTATTTATGATGTCCTTTAAAGACAAGAACGACCGGCTCAGCAATTCAAAGTAGACTTTATCAATTTTCTCTGTTTGCGGTTTACTTGATAGAGAACTAGGCCAAGACCGACCAGCATCATCACCCATTCTTTTATTTCTGGGACGGGGACTGGGACGGTCACTAGGCTTCCACTATAATTGCCAGGTGAATAACCAACAACCAACCCGCTAATTACCAAGGAATACTGCTGACCGACAGAGATTGGGAGATAACTCAGCAAATAATTATATGAATAATTTCCACCAAGATCAGGAATCGGGCTATAAGAGATGCTTGGAGTGGCATTAGCTACACTATTGCCTCCTTGATACAATACAACTGAGTTCAGTTGAACTCCACTACTAAAAGACTGGAAACTACCGCTGCCTGAAAAGTACACAGAAGTTTGTGCATCGATAATCGCAGCGTTGCTGCCAACTTGGAATTTAAAAGTATCGGAAAATGAACCTATGCTTAGGTTACTGTCACTTATAGTAACCGTTGTAGGCACTGGCAATGTCCCCAAGTCAGTTGTCCCTGCCTGAGAAATTGAAACAAGCCCGTGGAAAGCAATGGCCGCCACCAATAAGCTAATTGTTATTTTCATGCCCACCCTCTGAATTAAACGTTAGAAAAATTTCAGACTCTAAAAAAAAATGACGATAGCCGCCAACCATTAATATTTTATAAAGCAAGAAATGTGCCGAAATTTCATCCGGGAATAGATCGACTGCCCTTCATTGAATAAAATATCTCTATAAATTAATATTATAACTGTATATGCCTTAACTAAGGTGATATCCAATAAAGAACATCCCATCCAAAGGCCAAGCTGGGGCTTGGCGCTCCCAGAAGGAACGCCAAGCTCCAGCTTGGCAAGGTGATTTGTGGAGGAATTGTTGGTGATTTTCGTGGACAATTCATTTCGGTTTTGGTGGATTCATTATTGGAAATCACCTAACGCAAGACCGAGTGACACAATCTTGCCTTTAAATATTCGACTGACTATGCATGATTAAAGTTCAATAAACAACAAAACCGTGCTAAATTCACTGACTGCACCAAAACTATTCGGGTGTGCTACTATCACAAGCAAAGACGCGCCAGCCATTCCTTTGCATTATGCGATGCAATTTGCAAGACCCTGAGCATATTGCTAATTGAGCGACCACATAAAAATGATCGTATCGCGCATACGATTAGCATGAATAACCTGTCATTTTATCCAATAAAAAAAACCTGTCAATATTTTGAGTTTTAAAGTTTAAAATGGCGAGGCACGGCATACCATTCTGTTTGATTTTGCTATACCCGTTGGCAGTGTTTGCCCTTGCAGATCCGTCCGACACTTTTCAGCCGTCCGTTTCAGGCAACATCACTTACGACGATAATCTGTTCCGCCAATCCAGTTCAGCAAATATTTCATTATTCAATGGGTTAATTCGAGACGATGTGATAAACCAAACCACTGTCGGCAGTGCCGTGAATTACACTTTAGGCCGCCAGAAGCTCAAGCTCGACCTGAATATGTCATATGTGCTTTTCGCCAATAATAAGTTCTTGGACAATATTTCTTCTAACGACAGGGCCACTTGGGATTGGCAGCTTGGAAAGCAGTGTTCGGGGGAAATCGGCTACGCCTACACACGCGCAATGGGGGGGTTTACCAATACCACTTTTTATGGCCTGAATATGATTACCAACAACAATGTCTATGCCAACCTGAATTACGCTTGGCATCCTCGCTGGAAAATGCGGGCCGGTTTAAGCTGGCAAGACTATATAAACAGCGCAAGCCAGCGGACAACCTACGACCAACAAACGGTCACAGCTTTGGCCGGTTTGGATTATGCGACTCCGTCAAATAATTCCACAGGCCTAGAATATACTTTTAGTGACGGTAAATATCCAAACCAGCAATTGATCAACAGCACAGCCATCGACAACAAGTTCCAGCAGCATAACATTAGCGCCTTGTTGACTTGGAGTCCCACAGCAAAAACCAGTTTAAACGGTAATCTCGGTTATAACATCCGCCTATACCCCGATTTCAGCCAACGCAATTTTAGTGGGGAAACCTATAATCTGACGCTTAACTGGACACCCGCCACAAAAATGAAGTTAGCCCTTTCCGCGTCGCGGCAGTTGAATAATTGGACAGACACAACGGCAAGTTATATTCTAACTCAAGGGTTCAGTGTGTCGCCCATGTGGCAAGTTAGCCCTAAGCTGGCTCTGACCGCGAAACTTTCCCGTCAGACGCTCAATTACACGGGCGATCAGATTACACCTGGGCCAACACGTCAAGACACCGTGTTAAACGGTCAGGTTTCACTGGTCTATGCGCCTACGTCGAACGCCGAGATCACACTCGGCTATCAAGCCGGTAAACGTGTCACCATTAACCCTCCAAATAACCAGCCTTATGATTATATATTCAACAGCGTATTTTCCAGTGTCATGCTAAAATTTTGATTTTCATCCCTTTAAAAATGAATATGCAAGCATCGGACGAACACCCCTTGGACGAAGACAAGACCATCGTCGCACCCCGCGAGCCGCAAGAAGTTCACATTTGCCCTGTCTGCGGCACCGACAACGCACTTTTGCAATTGCAAAAGCGCGAATACCGCTGTGGCAAATGCAATTTGGAACTGGCCCATCTGGATTACGCACCCAACGGAACCATCCGGGGCGTTTTCGGCTGGCTGCTCTCAACCGGTGATGTGGTGCTCGACCGTTATAGGATCAAATCGGTGCTTGGCAAAGGGGGCTTCGGCGCGGCCTACCTAGTGGACGACCTGCAATTGGGCGGCAAACGCAGGGCACTGAAAGAAGTCCCAGAAATGATGTTCGACGAGTACGAGACCTCGTTGTTAAGCCGACTCGATCACCCCGCCATACCCGACATCATCGAACGCAGGACAGCCAACGGCATGGTTTATCTGTCATTGAAATTCGGAGGTAGCCGGTCTTTGGGCAGCGAGCGAAAGCAATATCCAGACCGGAAAGTTCCCCAGGAAAAGCTGTTTCCCTGGATGCGCCAACTCTGCGAGGTGTTGATTTATCTGCACAGCCAACACCCTCCCATCATCCACCGCGATCTTAAGCCAGACAATATCCTGTTGAACGAGGATGAAAGGATCATGCTGGTCGATTTCGGGATCGCCAAGGAAGCTTTGCCGGAGTCTATGACCAGAACCCTCGGCAGAGCTGCGACTTACGGTTACAGCCCACCCGAACAAGTGATGGGGACAGGCACCGACGAACGCTCCGATATTTACGCACTGGGTGCGACGTTTTACGCCTTGCTGACTGGACAGAATCCGCCGCCGGCCCATGAGCGGGTAGCCGGTGCGGAACTGATTGCGCCTTCCCAATTCGTTGCGGATTTGCCGCCCGAAGTGGAGGACGCTATCACCCAGTCGCTCAACCTCAACATGAATCAAAGGCAACGGTCAGTCAAGGAATTTGCCATGGCCCTAGGCTATGCGGAAGCGGGCGCGGTTTCCCGTCCAGTCGGGACCGGGGCGACACGCACCAACCAGTCAACCCCGGCCAACACTGCGAAGTCCAAACCGTCAATCACTACCGCGCCAAGTAAAGCGGACTCGCTAGGCAAGCCGGCTTCGCAACGGAATATCGCGTTGGCCTTGTCAGCCATAGTACTAGTCGCAATCGCCAGCGGGGCTTATTTTTATTTTTTCAAGCAGCCAACGATACCAACGGGTAGTTCGAAGCCTGCGACAACCGATGTGGCAAGTCCCCCGCTTCCTGCTACCGTCCAGCAGATTCCGGCGGAACGCAATGTCCCTGCACAACCCGCCGCCCCGGTGACTTCCACTGCCGTTCCGGCCCCGGCTACAACAGAAAACCCGCCAGAACAACAACCGGTCAGCGTACCGCAACCAACTCAACCGGTTGTCCAAACGCCTGCCGCCACGATACCAACCGGCACGCCTAAAGAAGGACTCACTCCGGTCCCACAAGCCCACAAGTTGGAACACTTACCCAAGGTACAACCAAGGGAACGGACGGTGCCTGCCCAGCCACCCAAACCCAAGCCTAAACCAATGGCCAAGGCTCATACTGCTGCCCCGGTGGAACGAAGCAGCCCCAAATCTTCGGGTAGCCCGGCACCTTCTTGGACTATTATTCCGGGCGGGGCGCACAAAACTGACTGAATCCCACAGGATGGTGCGGTTAAAAGTGATGCAAACGAACATGGTGGTATGTGAAATTGCGCCGGGAGTGCAAGGCTTGCCTTGCCTTCACACCCCATCGCAAGGCAAGCCTTGCACTCCCGGATCACTTTTAATCGCACCCCCCCACAGGAACAATCGTATTCAACCAAAGTATAGATTTGTCATGCTACAGCGTTTTCATGTTAAATTACTGACTGATGTTACGCACATGTCGGCAAAGGGTTGCCGACCTACGGCGGTGATAAGCCAGCACTTTCATGGGAGCCCGGAAGCAGGAGCTTCCAAGCCATGGGTTCCCAAGCTCCGCTTGGGAATGCGGTATAGCTAGAAATAGCATAAAATTTACAAGTGACTATTTGAGGTTGAAAACGCTGTATGAACAATACTTTTAGCAAAAAAAACCTTATCGCTCTGGCATTGTGCCCTAGCCTGATGGCCGGTTGTGCGACCCAGCAAGGTAATGACCAACTCATGGGGGCCGGGGCCGGGGCTTTGGGGGGCGCAGCGCTAGGTTGCCTGACCGGTTTCATCGCCGGTGGAAATGCGGGCAGTTGTGGCACTGGTGCCGCCATCGGCGCGGGGGTCGGCATAGTGGCCGGATGGGGTGCGGTCAAACTCAGCCAGTACCAAGCCTCGCAGGTGCGTACGGTACAAACCGACCAGCAAATGTTCGGCTTGACCAAGCCAGTTGATACCACCCAAGTCAAAATCCGCAAGGGCTCCTCGAATCCCCGAACCGTCAAACCGGGGGATTCGGTGAAACTGTCCACAGACTATTCCGTCATGCTGCCGCCGAATGTGCCTTCCACCAAGGTGGCAGAAAGCTGGACTTTGCAGAAGGACGGCAAGGTTTTGGCCTCGCTTCCCCCGCAGAACAGCGATAGGGCTTCCGGCGGCTGGGATGCCGAAGCCACGGTGCCAATCCCCACAAACGCAGAACTCGGAACCTATGTGATCGAGCACAAGGTCCAGGCGGGCACCAGTTATGACACCGGCGAATCGACTTTCCTTGTCACGAAATAGCCAACTACGGTCGTACCGCCTAGCTGGGACTCAACGGTGCCTGGCTGCTGTGCTGGGGGGGATGCTGCTGTCGGCAGGCCCACAGGTAGCCTACGGCCTGTGTCTTGGGGAGTTGGAAAGGTCAAAGGATACGCGGCAACGCATCGACCAAGAATGGCCCTTGCGCTCCAGCGGCGACGAAGCCACTCAGTACATCCAAAAGCTCGGCGTAAGGCTGGCCCGTTACAGTACCGGCGGGGATACGATTCCGTGGCGCTTTTTCGTGGTACGCAACCTCTCCCCAAACGCTTTTTCCATCGGTGCGGGCACTGTCTATGTCACCGAGGGAGCGATCACCTTTGCGCGGAACGAATCAGAACTGGCCGCGATCATTGCCCATGAATTGGGCCACGAATTGGCTGGACACTTTTGCAGCCAAGCCACTTATTCGGGTTCCCCTGGGCTTTTCGATATTTTTTCTGCTGCGCCGCCCTCCCCCCAACTCCAAGAAGTGGGGGCCGGTTCGGTTCGGCAAACCATCGACCCGGCCAAGGAGGAGCAAGCCGACCAAATTGCCATTTCCATCCTCCAGGCGGCAGGCTACAGTCCCCTCGCCCTGTTGCAGGTGGCTCGCCGCTTGCCCTCGGGAGGCGAGACGCATTTGCTCGACCCACGCCGCATCCAATCTCTGGAGCGCATCCTTGACGGTTATCGGGACGTCCCTGCGCTGCCGGATTCCGAAGACTTCAAGGAAGTCAGGCGTGAACTCATGAGGTAATAAGCCGTTGGCGTAGCAATCAGCGAGAGCAACACGGACAGGCAAAGTGCGCCTATCACCGCAATGGCAAGGGGTCGCAGCATGTCCGAGCCGGCACCGATGCCATAGGCCAAGGGCATCAGGCCCAGCGCGGCGGCCAGCGATGTCATCAAAACCGGGCGTAGACGCCGCTGTCCCGATGCCACCAAAGCGTCTTCCATGTCCAGTCCTTGAGCTAAATACTGGTGGACGGAATCCAGCATCAGGATACCGTTTTTCGCTACCACACCGATGCCGATGATGGCACCGAGCAGGGAAACGATGTTGACAGAAGTGTCCGTCAGATACCACGCCACAATGGTACCGCATAAGGCAAGCACGGACCCGAAGACGATGGCTACAGGCTCATGGAACGAGCGGAACTCGATCAACAATACAGTGAACACCAAGAAAACCGCTGCCAATAGCACCACTATAAGGTTGTGGAAGGACTCTTGCTGCTGCTGGAATAAGCCGCCAAATTCCAGAACGCCCACAGGCAATGACTTGTCATGACCGAGTTTAGTCTGGATTTCCGACATGGCACTACCTAGGTCGCGGCCCTCCAAACGTGCGGAAACGGCCACTAATTGACGCAGGTCTTCCCGGTGCAGTTCCAACTGGCCCTCCTCGGGTATCACATCCGCCAGTTGCGACAGTTTCACGGTGGTTCCGTCCGCCGCCCGTACTGGCAATTCGCGCAAGTTGGAAATCTGACCGGTCACGTCCGTGTCCATGCGCACACGAATATTAACCACGCGGTCTCCTTCCAAAACGTAGGACGATTTTTGCCCCAGCATCGCCGTTCCGACAGCCACGGCTATGTCATTGGCGGTCAGGCCGAAGCGTTGGACATCGCTGTTACGCAATCGCAGGCTCAACGAAGGGCCGGTGGTTTCCAGCCCATCATCTGTTGAATTAAGGTTTTCCCCGTCGTTCCGGCAGTAAATCCCCCCCACCCCCCGTTGAAAAAGGGGGGTAGGGGGGGTTGCCCCATGCCGGAATGACGGCTGCTTTCAACATTATTGGCGTCAGAAACAGCCGGTTTCATCCACCAAGCCGCCAAGGCAGGGATTAGGGTGACTGCCAACACTAGCGAAGCCAATAACGAGACTACCATGGTCAGCGCCAAGGCACGGAAAGAGGTTCCAGCAACGCCGTCCAGAAAGGCCAGGGGTATGAACACCACCACCGGGGTCAGAGTCGAGGCCAACAGGGGTCGAAGGATTTCACCCAAAGCCTGGGGAACCGCATCCAAGCGCGGTGTACCCTCGGAAATTTTGGCATACACGGCTTCCACCACGACGATGGCATCATCAATGATTAAACCAATTGCAGCGGCAATGCCACCGAGCGTCATCAGGTTGAAACCCAAGCCTAGCACACGTAAAGCAAGCAAGGTTATTAGCACGGTGGTTGGAATCACCACGGTGGCTGTCAGCGTCGCCCCCCAGTTCCTTAGGAAAACGTAGATAATCATGACCGAAAGGCATCGGTGACTTGGGCTAAACTTAGGTTGACCGCTTGCAGGCGCAGGGGATCGACGATGACATGGTATTCCGGTATCCGTCCACCAACGATGCCAATGCGGGCTACGCCGGGTATGCGCAGCAAACGGGGTTGGATCGTGTAACGGGCGGTTTCCCATAATTCCGTCAGTGAGTGCCCGGAACCGGTCAGGCTGAGCCCAACGACCGGGAACGCCGAAAATGTCAGCCGCCAGACAGCCGAACTCGCTGTGGCCGGTAACGCTTTCTGGATGACGCCAAGACGGCCCTGCACATACAATTCCGCCTGCACCATATCGGTTTGCCAGGTAAAAAATACATTGATTTCCGCAGAACCGCGTCCAGTTTTAGAACGCACCGTACGTACCCCTGGGATGTCCTTTACTGCTTCCTCGACCGGACGGGTAATGGTGGCCATCATCTCGCTGGCAGGCATGACACCGTTGTCGATCAGGATGACGATACGGGGAAAGTTGGTCTGGGGAAAGATCGAAGACGGCATGTCCACCACGGCAAAAGCGCCGGCCAGACATAGGGCGACGCAGATAAACGCAATGGCCTGCCCGTGGCGGAGCGCAAACGATCCGAAACTAGTTTCATTCACTACTTCACCCGTCGGATGCGTGTCTCGGGCGGCAAGCCGTAAGCGCCTAGCGTGACGATATTCATGCCTTCCCGCAAACCTCCGCCTTCCACCTCGACAAGTTTGCCATCGCGGAGGCCAGGCTTAAGGTGATATCCAATAAAGAACATCCCATCCAAAGGCCAAGCTGGGGCTTGGCGCTCCCAGAAGGAACGCCAAGCTCCAGCTTGGCAAGGTGATTTGTGGAGGAATTGTTGGTGATTTTCGTGGACAATTCATTTCGGTTTTGGTGGATTCATTATTGGAAATCACCTAACCTCCCGCTGCCTCGCCCAGTCGCCTTCCACGACCGCTATGGTACTGGCCCCTTCCCGCGTGACCACGCTTTCGATGGGTACCGCCAAACGTTCCATCCGGTTTTCGACGGCAATGCGGACGCTGACAAATTGTCCCGGTCGAATTTTCCTACCCTAAGGATATCCGCGCCAAAACAGTGTCGGTGCGGGAATGGACTGCCGCAACACTGCCTGACAAGGGTGCGCCGATCCGCAACAACTCGCGCTGGGTCTTGGCACCGGCCAAATCCATGCGCGCTGTCTGAAGCACCTGTTCCGCCTCATCGTAGAGCTTGCGCGAGACATTCTCGGTGTTAATCATCTGCTGCTTGCGCACGAAGTTTTTCTGTGCGAATTCAACCGCCACTTCGGCTTTGGCGACCATGACATCAGCGAGGCGGGTATCCAGCAAGAACAAAGTCGCCCCTTTTTTCACCCGTTGCCCTTCTTCGCAGAGAATTTGCGTGACGATACCCGCGACGGGCGAAGCGATTCGCGAACTGGCAGACGGTTTGCCGCCGGCCTCCGGTTCCGGTTCCACCGTACCGTAGGCCATGACATAGCGGTGTAGCGTCGTCTTCACAACCTTGCCTACCTCCACAGCCACCTCGGTAGGGGGGTCCCCTTCTTCCGCATCGGCAAACCGGTACGGACTAGCCATGCAAGCCAGCATCGTAGCAACTATTATCCACTGGACGGGTTGATTGTTTGTCACTATTTCAGCATCAATTCCGATTTAGGAGTCAGTATTGAAGCGATGGGAAATTTCAGGCTGTCCCACTGTGTATTGTCGGCCTGCTGGATTTCGACCAAAATCAGATTTTTTCCGATATACAACCGATTTTCCCTATGAAACAATTCCGGCACGTCAACAGCTAGAACTCCAACGATGAAAGTTTTACCCATCGCATTGCGGAGGGAGGTTCCTTGAAGACTTTAGTTTGGACGGTCAAAACCAATCCCCAGCCTTTAGGACTGGCGTTGACAGGCTATCAGTCAGTATCGCCGCCCTGCGTGTTTTTTGATCGCAGAGAAATTCATCATCACAGTACAAATCAGGAGCTTAAGCCATGGCATTAGAAATCCAAACCAAACAAATCAATGTGAATGATTCCTATAACTTCACATTCACTAACACTGTCCAAGAATGCTTGATCGGAATTAGATATTTCAAGTTAACTTATGGCGACAGTGACCACTGGGTCAAGACGGTATCTCTTGGCTTGAATCAACAGCAACCCGACAGCAACACAATCAGTGTGCAGGTTTTGGGCAATCTGTCTGACGGTTCGGGCAATACCATCGACACATCGGATTCCTCCGCTATCGTGGTGGTTGTCGCTTGGACGGGTACCGCCGACCACACCTTGCTGTTAGCCAATGGTGACGCAGGCACAGTTTATACCCTTCCTTCCAGTTCGCCGACTATCCTGTCTCCCATACTGGCCGGTTTTGATTTGGCGTATGACACTGACCATTATGTTGCACAGATTAACGTCAGCACGATAAATGTCAGCCGTAACGGCGACACGGCTACGCTCTCGGCAACCGAGAACATGACTGACAGAGACGGCAATTGGGCATCCACCGCGACGTTTAATGCCGGTTTGATTGCCAGCAGCAGTTCCTCGCCGGGGTTTGAAGTTAAAGCTACCTCTAATGTTTACAATAACACCAACCAATCATTCACCTTCAACAGCGCGTGGACTAATTTTCAGGCAATGATTACAGGCTTTAACGTGGAATACAGTAACAATGAAGGGCATTGGTTAAAAGAGATCGAGGTCAATTTGTATTGCGATTCTGTGAACACAGTCTATGCCGTTTCCAGCATGTGTGACAATGACGGCAACCTGCAAAGTAATGATAATAGTTTCGTGAATGGCATTGTCATTGGTTATTGATTGACCATCAAACATCGGCTTACGGGTATCCAACGTATTCACAGTCCGGGGCTGGATTTGCAATCCCGCCCCGGACGTTTTGTGCATGTCAACCCCGCCCGACATTGCACTAAACGACCTGATTAGCAAGTTTTTTCAGCTAGACCAGATAATACGTCATTCCGGTCAGGGATGCCGGACAAATCGGCAGGACAGCCGATTTGCACGGCTTCGCCGCCCGAAGGGTTCGGGACAAGGATGTCCCGAATGCATCCAGTGCCAAGGACGGTTACTTGCCGAAAATGCAAATGCTTGATTAAACATACGTTGTGTATTCATTTTGCCATCCATGGACGCTGGATTTCGGCATCCATGCCGAAATGACGAAATAGCTGAAGCATCTGGCTAAACGCTGCGGACGGGATGGCATATCTCGTCCGGCTTAGAAATCCCCCTAACCCCCTTTTACAAAGGGGGAATGCCTCACCGCCTGCTTCGTTGTTTTTCCACACCATTGAAAATAATTGCCTGTTTAGGCTAAAAATCAGATTTTTTCCGATATACAACCCATTTTTCCAGTGCAACACTGTGTTCCGTCTGAAACAGGTTTGAAGGTCAACCGCTAAAAAAAGGCTTTGGCTTCCATCGCTTGTTTCGGCATCGTCAGCATCGCCGACGCAAGACCGCTTTTTGCCGTGCGATAAACACCATACCTCTGGAGAATTATCATGGCCTTAGAAATACAATCTGCACAAGTGCAACCTGGGACATTCTGTTCGTTCACCTTTTCGAACACCGTATGCCAACATGTCTGTGGCATTGCGGGTTTTTGGCTGGACTATGGTACCGGCGATTACTATCAGGTGACCGAGGTCAGCGTTAGCCTCGATAATCAAGCACAAAATGGCGAGTGCGTGACATTGACAGCGAATGGAAAGCTATGGGACAGCGCTGGAAAAGGGAAAAACCTTAACCCAGGTTCTTCTTGGATCAATGTTGTCGTCGTGGCTTGGACGGGCACTGCCAATTCCCAATTGCAACTTACCAATTGCACCGATGCGATAGACAATAATGGAACCAGCAGCGCGATCAGTTTGCCGAGTTCTAATATGCCTATACTGCACGCCTTGGTTTCCGGTTTTGACTTATTGTACGATGGTGCCTATGACGTGCGTGCGTGGAATGTTGGTGTCGGTGTTGTGCAAAATGGAAACACTTGCACGATAACCGGTAATGTCGGCATGAACGATAATAGTACCTCAACGGGATTCAATGGCAATGTCCATGGCGGCATTATCGGCAGTTCAAATTCATCTCCTGGGTTTGAAGTGCAAACTTTCGGGAATTTGACCAATGACAATTCGCCACAAACCCTAACGTTTAAACAAAATCTATTCTCCTGCGTGGCACTGCTGACCTCGTTCGGCGCCCAATTTTCCGGTTCGGATGCTCATCAAATTTATTGGCTCGCAGCAAGCGTCGGGGCAACAGTTCAAAACGGCAATCAAGTTGCCGTTTCTGGGTACGGGAGAATGCAAGGCAGCAATAATGATTGGGATGACGGAAATCCCAGCAATAGCTATGCATCCGGCCTCGTGATCGGCATTTACGAATAACGGGTGCATTTGGGAGTGCAAGGCTTGCCTTGCGAGGTATTCGACAGGCAAGGCAAGCCTTGCACTCCTTGGTGAAACAAAGCGGGCCGGAATTTTGAAGCCCGCACAGCGCAAAACTTTGCCTGACCCACCATGCCCTTCAGTTAGGAGAAATCCAATGTCCAACTCGTCAAAATCGCAAATCCCCACCATTCGATCTTTTCAAATGGACTCCAGCAGTGCCGGGGTGCTGAAAAACAGCGTCAACCTGTTCCGTGGCGATGTCAACTATTCCCAAGCCCTGTTTTCCATGCCGGGGCGCATGGACAACGACGGCTTGGAAGTGGACTTGTCCATCCAATACCAAAGCAATGTCAACCAGCAGGCGTTCACCTGGAACCGCGACCAGCCCACCGGGGTCCTCGGCATGGGTTGGAACGTGTCTGCGCCGTCCATCACCCTGGACAATGGCGGTTCCCCGACAGCGGGTTCCGCCCAATACAGCATCAGCAACTCAGGCTGTAGCGGCCAGTTGGTGCGGGAGCCACAAACGCCGTTCCTGTTTTCCATGAGTGCTGATTTGGCCGGGGAATTAAAGGATGGCCAGATCATCCCCGCTGCCATCGTCGGCCAATTTGCACAGTTTGGCCTGCCGCTGTCGGCCAACGCCGTAGTCCAAGGTTCCGCCAGCCCTTGGCTGGTCAATGACGATGCTTTGGAACAGCAATTCAAACTGCTTGCCGAGAACGGTGTGCTGAATGCCTATGATGGCGGCGAATCCTATCAACCGGCCAGTTACTCATTTTGGAAGTTGATCTATTATCCGCAGTACGAACGCTGGGCAGTGACCGACAATAACGGCCGCGTCTTGTCCTATGGCGGCGGAGTCGGCAGCACGGCGCAGGCTTACCACACCAGCGCGGGCAATAGCATCGAATGGGCGGTGGGCTGGGCAGACGGCAACGGTTTGTTGAATTGGCTGGGCAATAGCGCCAACCCCCAAGGGCAACGGCAATATGCCAGTGCCTGGCATCTGCATAAAATTGTCAGCCGCTTTGGCGAGTCCGTCAGCTTTGCCTATAACGAGTTTGCCCGCGATGGCAGCGGACTGTTGCCGGTTGAGCAACTGGTCGGTGTGGGCGGCAAGCCTTACACCAAAGCTTGCCATTTGACCAGCATCACCGATGTGTTTGGACGCAAGGCGGTGTTCAATTATCTGGACAAGTTATGGAGCAATGCGACAGACGGCAGCCCCAGGGAATATGCCGACCCGCACAAATCCGTCCCCGACAATATCCCGAATGGTTTTCAAGATTGCTACCAGACACGCTATTTGGATGGCATTGATGTCTTCTACACCGACGACACCCGTTTGTTCAGCGTTCAGTTTGTTTATGAACCCAGCCCCGGCAATGGTGCGGCTAGCGCAGTGGCGAATGTCGCGGGTTCTTCGGGCGACATCTGCAAGCGTTTGCTGACGGGCATGCAGTTAATCAACGCCGCTGGCGAAAGCCTACCGGGCTTCAACTACGATTACCATCTGGACACCACGGCAAGCACCAACCTAGGGGCGCTGAACACCATCACCTACCCGTCCGGCGGCACTGTCAGTTATGCCTACACGCCCAACTCCCTGGACATCTGCCAACGCACTGCCACGCTGACACCACCCGCGCCCCTGGGCCCGGGCAGCATTCCCCGCGTTTGGTTTGGACCCAATTACAGCGTCGTCACTTGGTACAATCCGGCGACAGCCCAGCTTTCCATGCAAATCCTGAGTTGGAACGGCCAATGGGTGGCTTGGCAGGCCGAACCCGGAAACGTGCTGCTGGTGGATGGCAAAAGTGTTTCCGGCATCGACCTCACGACCCTGGATGTGCAGGCCACCGAGAACTTCGTCGCCATCTCTTACAACACCGAAAACAACGCCAATCTGCAATTGTTCCGCCTCGACCCTGCCCGGCCCGGACAATGGGTGGCGGCATCCATTGCCGGGCTGGGCGCGGGCGGCTGCAACGCCCCGCTCAAGGCATGGCCTCTGGCAAACGGCATTCTAACCGTGACGGCGGGGCAAAATTTCGTGCTGGCGGCGCAGATGAACACGAACATTGGCAATTACGGGTCGGGGAGTGCGGATGTGTTCACTTGGGATTGGCCCAGCCAAGGCTGGTCACACGCCAGCCAGACGAACCCGACTTACACTTGGTTCATCGCGCAAAGCGAATATATCGTCAGCGTAAACATGCAAGGCTTGGTCACGCTATCTTATCTGGATCCGGTTGGTAAATGGCATGAAAAATGTTCAACGGTCACGCTGAACCTCAGCCTGAATGATTTCGAATCCCTGTCCGTGGTGGGCGATGTCTCCATGGTGGCGGTGGCGAACCTGCTGGCGGGAAACCCGGGCTATGGCAGCTACAGTTACGACATTTACCTGATCCAGTGGAATCAAGACTATCAATTCTCCGCGCCCTCCAAGCATTCCTTCACCGATTATTTCGACTCCAATTACCCGACCAGTTGGATACCCTCCATCATTTCCAACTCTCTGGTGGCGGTGGCCTGCAATTTGATCCGTTTTGACGGACAAAGCTGGCAAGAAAACACCACGCTCCAGCCTTGGAACTTCAGCTATGTGCAGGGTTGCCAGCAACGCTATGCCTACGGGCCAGACTATGCCGCCTTAATATTTATCAACACCTCCGGCAATGGCAATGCGTATGTGCTGGGTTATGATGCCGCCGGATCGGACTGGACAGCCCAGCCCGCCACACTAGACCTTGCCCAAGATGCCACGAGCTATCAGGACACCGCCAATTGGCCGGGTACCAGTGCCGATTATTTGGTTTTGGGTACACAGATTTATTTCCGTGGCACAGCCACCGACTGGGGAAAGGCAGTATCCCAAGGCACAAGCAAGCTTGGCGACATCCAAACCTTGGTCAACCAAGCCGAGGGCCAGACCAACCGCTATCAACTCAATTCCGAATCGCTGATTAACGAAGGGCCCAATTTTCTGGCCTTTGCCCTGTATGATGCACAGGACGGCACCCAAGGGCAAGCGGCAGTTTTAGTATTGCAAAACGGCGGGGTTTATGGTGCTGCGCAAGTGTTGGGCGGCGAGCGGATGTGGACCAATGCTGAAAACGACGCAGGTGGCAGTGGCTTGGCACCCGGCGGCTCGTCGGCCTTTGCTGCTTATATCGACACCGCCAACGACTTTGACAGTGCCACGACGGTCTATTTGCATCGCTACGCCGGTAATGCCATCCAAGGCAATATTTCCGACTGGCCGGTCAGCCGCATCAGCATTGACGATGCCCTGTACGAAAGTTCCACCACCGACTATGTTCAAGATACGGCGACGGCGGCCTGCGACCCGACCGGCATGGTGGTCAAGTATTATCAGACGACCGTGTATCCGGGCGGCAGTGCCGGCAATCCGGTGAATGGCTCGGTTGCTTGCCAGTATTTGAACGGCAATGCCATCGTGACCGGTGACAATTATTACAACATGCTTGATGGCTTGTTGTATCAGGTCACAAGCCTAGATGCCGACGGCAAACTGGCGGCTAGACTCACTAACTCTTGGCAGGCGTACACCCGAAAGGCCGGCAGCCCCACGGATGCCAGTGCCGCGCCGGTCAATCTGTTCGGTGCCTATGTCTTGCAAACGGGAAAATCGACGCTGCTGGACGGGGTTGCCAGCCAGCAAAGCACAAGCTACCTGCAGGACGGTTTTGCCTATCCCTTCAACGGGCAAACGGTGGCGGTGACGACGCAGTCAACCACGGTCGCCGGTCAAACTGATACCATGGTGCAGACTGCGATGTATGCGTGTCAAGTCAATGCGCCCAGCCTTGCGCTGAATGATTTAACCACGGTCGTGCAACAAACGACCACGCTCAACGGCGTGACCGTCAACGCCTCGGCCAACACGCTGGCACTATGGCCTTCCTTATGGGGCGAGGGGGTTGTCGTACCCGCACAAGAGGCCAGTTTCACTTGGACGGGGGGCGGCAACAGTTTCCCATTTGGCAATTACGTTCCGGGGCAATCCCCAGCCAACTGGCAATGCGGCGGACGGACGCAAGACTATGCGCCTAACGGGGTGCCTTTGCAGCAGACCGATGGCGCCGGCATACCCTCGGCGGCCATCTATGCGATGGACTTGGGGTTGCCGATTGCCAACTTCACGGGGGCGGCTTTGGCTGAATGTGCCTGGGCCGGATTTCAGACTTATGAAGATGACAGCGGCTGGACGCTTACGAACACCCGCGTTTGCACCGACAATGCCTGCCTCGGCACCCAAAGCCTGTGCCTGCCCGCCGCGGCGGGTTCCAGCCTGTCCACGAGTGTCGCGCCCGCCGCCAATCGCACAAGCTATTTGCTGGCCTACCGCTACCTGACGGCCACCGGTTATGAACCCCAAGGCGCGGGCTTTGCCATCCAGGCCGGTGGCCAAACCACCCAGTCTGGCTTTACCGACACTGCGGGTGCATGGGTTTATGCCGCCACACAAATCGCACTGCCGGAAGGCACGGCAAGCGTTGCGGTCGAGGCGGCCAATCCTGGCAACGGCGATGTGTTATTGGATTCCGTGTTGCTGATGCCCTTGGAAACCACGCTGGCTATACAATCCTGGCAGGCCGACTCGCGCTTGTTGCGGGCCAGCATGATAGCCAACGGCGGCATTTCCCGTGTGTTGTATGACCGGTGTTCCCGGCCTTTGGGCCTTGTCGGACCCGACAGCCAAGTGCAAGAACTGGGGATTCTTTTCGCCTCGCGCCAAGGTTCGATTGACGGAAGTTACGACAACACTAGCCCGAATGCCGAATTGAGTGTGCAAATGGCGGAGGGAGGCAGCGCGGAAACCTTTATCGACGGCAGTGCATGGCAAAGCCGTTGGCAACCGGATGACGGTAGCTTGTGGACTGCCAGCGCGGGGCGGCTGGTGAAATCCAGCAGCACCGCAGACACCCTGGTTTGGCAAGGTGCGGCCAATGCCGGCGCGACGACGGCGTTTGTGGTGGAAATGCAGCCACAGGCAAATCTTAGCAGCCCGGTGTCTATCCAATTCGGCGGCGGGCAAACGATTCGCTACACCCCCAATCAGGGATGGTCATGGACGGATGGGGCGGGGAACCCGCTGCAATCGCCTTTGGCCTCGCCGCCGGCCATGGCGGGCCTATGGTTGCTGGTGCTGGGGGACGGCATCACGGTGTTTTACGGCGACGGCCAGTTGCTCTTCTGCCAAAACAACACTGCCCAGGGTTCGCAGGGGTTTTCGTTCAATACCGGCAGCAATCCGTTGGCCATCCACAACCTGGTCGCGGCAAACAGCCCGCGGTTAAGCTGTTTTTACACCGACGGGGCGGCCCGCCAGCGGCAGGTGCATGAATTGTCCGGCGCTGACAGCCTGGTCACCGAAATGGTTTACGATGCGCTGGACCGGCAAATTGCCGGCACCCGCGTAGCCCCCGGCAGTTTCGGCACGGGTGCCACGATCCCGACCCTACAGTATCGCGACACTTTCCTGAATGTGCCGGCCTTTTTCAATGCCTTGACCAACACCTGCGAGATGTCGGGCGACATTGCCGACTACTATGCCGGACAAAATGAAGGTTTGGTCTACCGCTCCAACGACCAGTCCTACCCTTACTTTGGCTGCAGATATTTCACGACCCCCGGCAAACGGATTGTCGAAAGCGGCTTGCCGGGCTTGACATTGTCGATCCACGACGTGGACAGCACCACCGCCGCCCAGCGACAAACCCTGCGGACGGACTATGGTGCCAGTTCGTCAACCGACCACTTGCCGGCGGCGGAGTTTTACACGCAAACCTTCACCATGCCATCAGGCTTGCAAAGCCGGATGTTCATCGACAAGACCCAGGCATTGTCGGCTGTCACGACGATGGACGGCCAGTGCAATGCCCTAGGCCAAACCCAAGTCAGCCAAGTGTACGACGATGCCGAAGGCAGTGCCGCTACGACCCTGAGCATGCGGTTGCCGAATGCTTTCACTAATACACCACAAAGCAACCCGTCCGCCTTTGTCCGTGTCGCGACCATCAACCCGGCGGGGCAAGTCAGTTCCTACGCCGACCCGGACACCGGCACGACGAACGTGCTGTACAACGGGCAAGGGCAAATCCGATTTGTGCAAACGCCCCTGCAAAGCGGGGAAACCTTCTATGGCTACACGAGCTACAACAGCCAAGGGTTGATTATTGAAGAAGGGTCGGTCAATGCCGCATGGGATGACGGATTTTTGCAAACCAAAGTCGATGATTTAAGTTTCCCCAGTGCCAGCGACGGGGCCAACGTAGCCCGCCGCTATACCTATGGAGGCAGCCGGATTGAGGATTTGGGATTATTGACCGAAGTCGTGACGTACAACCCGGCACCGGCAGCCGATCCCGGCCTGGGCGACTGCACCATTACCGAAACCTGGCAGCACGATAGCTTGGGCAGGGTCATTACGGCGGGCATGGTGGTTGCGGGCGCAACCCCGGTGAACACCAGTGTGGCTTATCATTACGACACCCTGAGTGAAATCGTGCAGGTTGATTTGCCGGACGGCTGCCCGATACCCGGCATTGTTTACGGCTACAATGACCAAGGGCAAGCGGTCAAGATCGGCACCCCGGACAACGACAGCGCGTTTGCCCAGTACACTTGGACCGCCGACGGCCACTTGGCTACCGCCGTCCGAGGCGCACTGACGGAGGCGTGGGGTTACGATTCGTCCGGCAACATCCTCAAGCATATCGTCAACGTGCAAGGAGAGACGGTGTTTGAGCAAGACTACACCTACACGGTCGATGCACAGATTGCCAGCCGCCAAAACACCTTTGGCTTCGACGGGCGCAGTGGAGGCAGTACCGTCAATTACAGCTATGACGGGCAGCAACGCTTCACCGCCGCGACCGACGGCAGTGAACCCGGCAACTGTGAAGCCGTCAGCCTCTACGACGCCAACGGCAACCTCTGGCAGGGGAGCGCGGGCGGTCAAGACTGGTCGGCAAGCTACAACCCAGGGACGGACCGGCTGCAAACGGCGACGACAGCAGACGAATCGATTCAGGGCTTCCAATACCGCGACGACGGGCGGCCCAGCCAGTGGCGCGGGATGGCGATAGGCTACGACGAGGGTTTGGGCACCTTGGCGACGATTTCCTCAACCAGCGGCACGGTGCGTTATGCGCGAGGCTACAACAACCGCTGCCTGCTGCGGCAATCCGGCCAACAAATAACGCTGTCATTTTACGGTGCCGGGAATGTGCCGCTGATCGTCTGGAACAATGGTGTGGCGGAGATTGCAATCGTCGGTCCACAAGGCTTGGTCGCCGTGCAAGGCGAGGACGAGATTCGCCACCCGATTGCCGATCATCAGCAAACGGTGTGGGCGGTGGCCGACGGATCGGGCAATCTCACCGCTTGGTACAACTACCTGCCATTTGGCGCAATCACCAGTCAAGGCGGACCTGAAGCCGAGACTTGGCCGATCCGCTACATGGGCAAGGCCTGGGACGGGCAAGTTGGATTATATGATTTTGGGGCCAGGCCCTACGACCCGTTGCTGCGGCAATTCCTGCTGCCCGACGCGGCGCGGCAGTTTGCCAGCCCGTATGTGTTCCTAGGCAACGACCCGATCAACCAAACCGACCCCAGCGGCAATATGTCAACGATAGGGCAGGTTTTCATGGACATTGCCATGGCCGTTGTGGCCATTGCGGGTGTCGTGTTGACTGTGGCAACTGCCGGTGCCGCCGCGCCTGTCGAGGGAGGCATTATTGCCGGGGAAGCCGGCGCGGTTGGCGGTGAAGTGGGGGCGGAAACCAGCCTGGAACTCGGCATACAAGCCGCCTCTGAGATCGACACCGAGGCCAGCGGCATGGCCGGTGCCAGGGCCGGCGTCGATCTCGGTGCTGAAGCTGCCGGGGAAAGTTTTTCGGCAAAAGCTTCTAAGGCTTTGGCTAAGAAATCAGTCAAGGCGGTCCTCAATGTGGCGGCGGGCGCACTGATCGCCGGCGGAACCAAAGGGCTGGGCAGCAGCATTAAAAATCCCGGCCAATCTGCTGGCCAGGTTTTCAAAGCCTTCGGCATTGGTCTTGCCTCCGGTGCGGTGACGGGTCTGTTTTCCGTTGGCGGCGGAATGCTAACCAGTACGATTGAAAATAAGCTTGTTAAAGTCGTTGCCGGGGCAGCAGTCAAAATGGTTGCCGTTGATGCCGGCAAATTGACTGGCGATCTTTGCACAATGACAGCTCCGACTGTAAAGGGGATGGTGATCAACTCGGTTTCAGGCCTTGCTTGGGGTGCGCTCAACACGGGCATGAACATCGCATATCCCCCCGACAGCTACCCAAAAACCGCCTACATTACAGCCGCCGTCTCAGCCACCGCCAATGCGGTGCAAAAGACTGTTGGGACTGTATACCCGAATGGGAATGCGGTTTATCCTGTTGCGGCTTTAACCACGGGTTATCCTTGGTGGGGAAGTGTCAAGCAGAAGAGGCAAAATTCATAATCAACCATTAAAAGCTTGGAGGCCAGCATCGCAGCAGCAATTCTCATTTTAGTAAAGATTAATAAGGGCGGGTTTGGAACCCGCCCCTACGCAGGAAATATAATTGACAATTATCAATGCATTATAAACGGGATGCGGGATGTCGATTCGTAGGGGCGGGTTCCAAACCCGCCCTTTTTGTTCAAAATGAGAATTGCTGATGACAAATGGCCGCCATAGGATTATAAAAGACACCATGGAAACACAATCGCACATACTTGTCGTCGATGACGATCGGGAAATTCGGGCCTTGGTGGGCGAATATCTCAAGAAAAATGGCTACCGCGTAAGTCTCGCCGCCGACGGAAAGCAAATGCTCACTGTGCTGGAAGAGAGCCGCATCCATCTGGTCGTGCTTGACCTCATGTTGCCCGGAAAAGACGGATTAAGCCTGTGCCGGGATTTGCGCACTCGATCCAGCCTGCCAGTACTCATGCTCACGGCAAAAAGCGACCCCTTCGACCGGGTAGTCGGTTTGGAAATGGGGGCGGACGATTATCTAGTCAAGCCCTTCGAACCACGCGAATTGTTAGCGCGAATCCGCAGTGTCTTGCGGCGGACGCAAGCGTTGCCGACCCATCTCGAGCCTCAACCCCCCCATCGTTATCACTTCGCCGGTTGGATTCTCGATGTTGGCGCACATCAGCTCATTTCACCACAGGCCGTTGTGGTCACTTTATCTGGAGCCGAATACCGTCTACTTCAAGTCTTTCTGACACACCCTAACCGGGTATTGACGCGGGATCAATTAATGGACCTGCTGCAAGGACGGGATGCCGATCATTTTGACCGGTCAATAGACTTGAGGGTTAGCCGCTTGCGGCAGAAATTAGGTGACGATGCGCGATCGCCCGTTCTTATCAAAACCTTGCGAAATGAGGGATACATTCTCGTGGCGACCGTTGAGTCGGAGCCTTAAGGTGATGCGCTGGCTTCCCCAGTCGCTCTCCATCCGCTTGTTTCTTATCGTCCTAATCGGACTTGTATTTGCGATCACGCTGACTAGTCACCTTCACCATCGTGACCGGACAAAAATGTTCGGAGAATATCGCGCACACTCGGCCATTGACCACATAGCCGATACCGTCCTCCTGTTGGCAACACTATCTCCTTCCACCCGGGTTTCTGCCACCGCCGCATTGCCGGATGACGAATGGCTTGTACAATTCGATACGCTTGCCGGACCCATCTCGGGCGAAGCAGCCTTGGTTTTTTCTAAGTCCCTCAATGAACGCCTAGGCAACACAGTGCAAGTGGACGAAGCCTGGCTTTGCTTTGAGGACCGGGCAAGCTGCCCCTATTCCGCCGTAGTTCGAGTCCGATTCAAAGAGGGGCAGGCGTTATGGATAGGATATCGGTCGCCAAATCAAGAACGACAGCCGCAAAAGCGTGAGGGGGTAGGCTTGCAAGGCCGCATAGCCATCTTCATCGGCATCATGTCGGTTGTTGCATGGCTTGTCATCCGGCTTGCGCTCCGGCCATTGCGAAACTTAGCCCAAGCTGTGGAAGATTTTGGGCGTGATATCGCTCACCCCCCCATGGAAGAGTCAGGGCCCATCGAGGTTCGTAGGGCTGCACGGGCCTTCAACGCCATGCAGAAGCAAATCCGCGGTTATATGGCAGAGAGAATGCAAATCTTAACATCAGTGACCCATGACCTGAAAACCCCACTGACGCGAATGCGGTTGCGCCTTGAAAAATGCAGCGATGAAACGCCCAAGGACAGGCTACGGGCAGATATTGACGCTATGCAGTCCCTAGTGGAAGAAGGGCTGGAACTCGCCCGCAGCCTTGATACCACAGAATCCATGCAAGCGGTCGATCTCGACGCACTATTACAAAGCCTGTGTGATGACGCAGCCGAAGCAGGGCTGGATGTCACCTACCAAGAAACAACCGAATCCGGCATCATCGTCATGGGGCGGCCAAACAGAATGGTCCGAGTGTTTGAAAACATCATTGACAATGCCGTCAAATATGGTCATTACGCCCGTGTCAGCTTGGAGCAACAAGGCAAGATGGCCTTGGTCAAAATCCGCGATGGCGGCCCCGGTATTCCAGATGAATCGCTTAAAGAAGTACTCAGTCCTTTTGTTCGCTTGGATGCTTCCCGTTCCCGCGACACCGGGGGCACCGGCCTAGGGCTGGCCATTGCCGTCAATCTGTTGAAAGTCCAGCAAGGTAGCCTTGAACTTCGCAACCATCCCCAAGGTGGGCTTGAAGTGGGTGTGCAATTGCCGATTACAGCCATGCCTAAATAGTGTTCCTCCGGTTTATCCACATTTTCTGTGGACAGAGCCTTGTAAAAATAGTCTAATTTTTTGTTTATAATATAATTTATCAATCTGGCTAAATTTTAGTCAATATCAACCTGTGACTAAAAATGAACCGATTTGCTTTGTATTGCCTAGCCTGCCTGATGTCGCTGGCAGCCGCTTGTTCCTCCTGGACGCACCATGGCAACGTGGACCGGGATGGCGTTGGCGGGTGAAAAAACCGGTCTGACCCTGCCCGGACCGTTGCCAGTGTTCAAATCGGCGGTCTTCATCAGCGCACACGCCGACCCCGAAGTGGAACAATTGAGCGATCATTATGCGGGTATTCGCATGCCGCTCTTGCTTATCGGCAGCAAGAAGGATCACGATCCAGCGAAAATATCCACGCCGACATCAAGAAAACTGATCTGGAACGGTTTGCCTTCCGGCGAAAAGCACCTGCTGTTGTTCGATAGCGCGAATCATCGCTTGCTGTCAGGCACCATGAAAGACAACTATCATTGGTCCGAGGTCATTGAACCCGATACCCATGAACGCAGAAAGAAAGGAACCGGCGGCGACGGCAAGAATGGGGCGAGCTCGAATTTAGGGAACGGTTTTCTTGACGCTTTGAAAACACAACTCGGCATGGGGCAAACCCCCGGCGCACTCTCCGCTTTTGGCGACCCGTCATCAGGTGGCGGAATGGGAGGCGGTGGAATGGGTGGTGGAGGTGGCAGAGGTAGGCAGTCGAACACTAGCAGCGACAGCGGCAGCAAATACAAAAGCCCAGACGAGGCAATTTCCCAGGAAGAGGTCACGCTGCAAACCAACGCGGCCCGGCAAATGGCCATCATCGTCAATGTAACGACGGCCTTTCTCGACATGACATTGAAAGACTCCAAGGAGGCCCGTGCATGGTTATCCACCGACAGCCCCGCATGGCTTAAAGACTATGCAAAATGGCAGCAAAAATAGTCCTGACAGCCACAATGCTGTTTATTTACCAGCAATTCTCATTTTTGGCTAGAGCGTCGTCATTCCGGCAATCCCTGCCGGAATGACGGGCTACGGCATCGCTTCGGTTCAAAATGAGAATTGCTGTTTTTTTGAGATACAATGTATCTCATTAACCGATGTTACACGCGTTGGTTGGCAGCAATTCACACTAGGCATAAACCGTGGGGACAAGGATGCTCCGAATGCATCCAGCGTCCAAGCTACTTGGAGTTTTTCGAAGGGGATGGCAAGCCTCAGTTTACGACGTGCCTTGTAGATTTAGCTTTGCTCTTAACGTTGCGTCGTTGCGTGAGACAAAAAATCTTTGCCCATTGAATGACTTGTCGCATTGCGAGAAAGGCAAAAGAATGCCTCACGCAACGGCGCAACGACGCAACGTAAAAGCGCAAGTGACGGGTGATATGGCAATGGGCAGATTGGCGGCACTGACCGGCTTTTTCCGCTCGCCGTCGCTCCCTTTGACGGCAAGGGCGCAATAGCACACCGAACGATTGCACATTATCGCGCATTAGTCATTAATATATGAGGTGTCTGCAATGACAACAACGATGGTTCACGTCCGGGTTGATGGACAGGTGAAGGCACAAGCTGCGGAAACGTTGGCGACTATGGGACTTTCGGTTTCTGATGCGGTAAGGATGATGCTGGTACGGGTCGCCTCTGACAAGGCAATGCCGTTCGATATCAATATGCCGAATGCCGAAACCATTTCGGCGATGAGAGAGCTTGATGAAGGCCGTGGAAAAAGCTTCAATAGCATAGAGGCCTTGATGGCTGATTTGAATGCGGACGATTGAACGGTCATCCGCATTTAAACGGGATTTTAATTTGTTGCTAATTTATCGTAAACTAGGCAAATATTCTCATTTTGAGCCAAAACGATGATTGTAGCCCGTCATTCCGGCAGGGATTGCCGGTAGAACACAGGAATGTGAAACTGTGGGCTAGCAAATCACCTGAATCAAACGCTTGTGCGAACGGTGAGTTACCATCCATGGCTTCTGGATTCCGGCAATCCCTGCCGGAATGACGGCGATCTAGCCAAAATTAGAATTGCTGTAAACTAAGCGCGGACATTTTGAAGCTTGCCCGTCTTGGCTCGCATAGCGAGTTATTCGGGTAGGGCAGATTCACCAGCGCACTTAGTAGCGACGGATGTCTTTGGGTGTTTTTATCGTTTTGTCCAGTGTTCAGGTGTTGGGAAGTCGCTGGAAGCCGCCAAAATCAAGGGGTGGGCTTTCATAAACTAGACAAAATGGTTCATTTTGTCTAACCTTATGGTAGATTGATTGCCACTCCTGTGTCGGAATTTGTGGTTTTGTACGAAATTTTCCTAAAAAAAACAAATATAAGCCAGAGAAACAATGTCAAATTTGGACAAGGATAAAGTTTTTAAACTAAAACTGGCCGAGATAGATGCTTCTGCCGAAAAATTTGATATTGTATTTTCTTTCTTAAAGCATATCGTATCAGTTATTGGTTTTATTGCAGCCATATATTTTATATTTTCTGGTCTCAGACCAATCTTTGAGGCAAACCCAAGTTCAATATCTGCGATGGCTGGCTTTGTTGAGAAGTTTAATTTTTCAAATATCTTTGGGTATATATTATCTGCTTTTTTTGGTACTGGTTGGGCTATTGAGCGCACAGGAAAGAAAAGAATAACATCTAAAAAAGCAGAACTTCAAAATGAAGTTGAAAAAAACGATACATATCGTTCATCTAGCGGCTTAACAAAATCTGGAAATACACCTGCCGCGATAACCGTTACAGGCAAAAAGCGGAGAACTTGACGTGATAAACACTTTTTTCTTTGGGGTAAACCTGCTACTAATCTATGTTGCTTGGAACTTTTTTTTGAAGAGGTCTATACTTGATCATTTTAGGGACAAACTTTTTGATTTAAGGGACGATATCAGAAGCTTTTATATACAAAATAATATACCACTCTCAGACAAAACATATAAAAGCTTGAGAGACTCGCTAAATAGTCATCTCCGTTTTACGGAGCAGAAATCTTTACTTAAAGTTGCCGTGTTCCTTGCAGAGACAGATAAATATCCAGAATTATGCAAATGGCTTGATTATCGACTTGAGGAAAGTTTCTCAACAGATAACGAGAAGCTAAAGGAATATATTTTAGAATCAAGACAAAAGGCTGCTGAGATACTGATTGGGTACATGATATTTTCATCGCCAGCAATAATGGTATTATATATTATATCCGGAATCTTTTGCATCATCAAATCTCTTTTCAATGCTGCAATTAGGAGAGCTAATCTACGGGATGTGGTGAAAACATACATCCTTAAAAAAAGCTTGAAGCTAGAGGGCTACTCTATTAGCCATTATGGTCAGAACCATTGCCCGACTTAAACGGGTTCGCGTTCGTTCGGGTGGCTTGCTTACAGCTTGTAGGCACTGACTAGACAAAAGGATACGAAGTGTCTAGTTTCCTAACTTGGCTGTATTGACGGGAAAAGCAGCAAAGCCGCCAGGACAACCCAATCCATTCGGTCTGTCACTAATGCGGTTGGCGCACGGGTCGCGGCTCATCACCTATCACTTTACGCCTAGGCTGGCGTTGCGCAATGCTTTCCTTTTTGCAAAATGGGCATCAAGAGGGTTTTATCAGTACATTTGGAATTCGTCCATAAACAGATTACGTATGGAAGGCTAAATTTATGTGGCACGACCCTATAGTAAAAGAAACTCGTGAGCTTCGAGAAGAATATGCCAAACGATTTAATCATGACCCTGATGCCATCTTTGATGATATTCTTAAACGTCAGAGCCAAACTGAGAGGGAGGTAGTATCTCTACCGCCACGGAAACCTTTATGCGCCCGCAAAGCAGCCTAAAATAGAACGGGGCGCAGTCGTATTGCGCCATATGTTGGACGATCCCCGTTCGGCGCAATACGCGGCTGATGCCGCTATTGCGCCCTACGAACTACGGACTTCCCGGAAATCCCAGGGCAATCGCATGAAGCAACATTTCCCTAAAAACCAAGCATGTAAAAATTTGCATTGAACATGATATACCGTCATTCCGGCATGGATGCCGGAATCTAGCGTCCAGGGATGGCAATCTTCGGGTTATTGCAAGCCATTTCTGCGCCAAAGTTTCACATCGCTTTGACTGGGTTCCTGCATCCATGCCGGAATGACGAGTTCCTTGCTTCATGCGATTGCCCTGCCGGAAACCCCCCTAGCCCCCCTTTTGCAAAGGGGGGTATAATATCGATAGATGATGATGCCGCACACTACAGCGTTTTCATGTTTTATAAGTATGAAATAATAATGGACATCCAACCAAGCCATTGATTAAAAAATAATTTGCAAATCCATACGATTCATCAAATAAATCTTTGATGTTGAAAACGCTGTAGATGTTGAAAACGCTGTAGCTGTTCAAAACGACACAGCAAAACCGAATAGGCCGATGACCGATGGGGTGAATTTGGTTGTCCCGCCGCTCACTTGACCATAAACAGCCAAACGTTTGCTGGCTGTCCAGATGAAGCCGCCACCAACAGCATTCTGCGTTGGGGTTTTATACGCATCATAGGGCAGTTGGACATTGGGCAGGCGCGGCAGCGAAGCGGCATTATAATAACCATGGATGAAGGCGGCAAAGTCCTTATGGAACAGGTCGCGCTGAAACGCCCATTGAAAGCCGAATTTCCAGATGTTGTCGCCGGCGTTATCTTGGAATCGGGTCGCACCCAAGTTGTACTCGAAATCGACCCCCCATGGCAGCGATTGGTCGAAGTTGAACGTGAAGGAAGGCTGCATTCCGCTATTGAACGCTTTGTTGCCCAGCCATTCGGTTTGCAAATACGCCTCGAAACCGGCTGCGGGCAGAAAATAGGCCGGCTTCTCCGTCCACAATTGGATTTTGGTGTCGAAGGCGATGGGCGAAAAGCCCCAGGTGGGTTCGGAACCCCCGATCCAACTCGGGCCATTGCTAAACAGGCGCAACTCAATATCGTCGGTCAGGCCATAGCGCAACAAAAACTCCGCATTATACTGGGCCGGACTTCCAAGGGCGCTTCCGTAAAATGCCACCGGGGACATTTCAATATAGGCCCGCCCTTGCGGGAGCGTGAATGCGCTGTTGGGGAAATTCGCCAGATCGGGTCCGGGGTTGTCGATGTCGGGTTCAGTCCGCCATTTTTCAATATTCTCGGGTAGCCTTGCGCGGGAACGGTTATAACGCCCCTTGAAGAACTCTCCCTCGGCATCTTCGCCTTGCTCCCGCCCGTAATCAAGGAATGGCTGCTGCGCATTGGCTGCCGGTGGCGGGGGCGGTGTAGTGGAATCCAACAGTTCAGCGGCGCGCCTACGCCCGAAAGCACGGAATTGTTCGTTAGAATCAACTGCCTTAGAGTCAGCCGCTGTCGAGGTGCTTGAATTGGAGCCTTCTCCCTGAGGTGTGGCGGGGTCCACCGAGGGCGCTTGGTTTTTAGTGACGACCGAATTGCCAGTCATGGCACATCCTGGCAACTCTAGGCACAACAACACAGGTAGCCAGTATTTATAGGCTAGCAAGGATTCCATTATTCGATGAGCGGGATCCGCTCGGCAATTTCGGCGTCAACGGCAGCGCGTATCCGTGCTTCAATTTGGTAGTAGCGCGCCAGCTTCTTGGCAGGCAACACTTTTCCGAATTTCGGCAGGTACGATCTTATCAAATGCAACCTTGCCTCTTGGAGTTCGAGGTTGTCAATGGTAATCTGCTTTGCCACTGCGTCGCTCATGTCGTCGTAATGCTCGCCAAGCTTGGCAATGATCTGTTGTCGCCTGTCCAACACGTTGGCCATGTCTTTTTGATAGTGGTCATAAACCGGCCAGAAATGCTGGGCTTCGGACGGGGTAAGCGGAAGATGGTCCGCCACTAGGCGCTTCCTGTCTTGTCCGGCATCGGCTTGCCCTGCCGGGGTAGCCGTAGCTTGCCCTTCAGCCGCCGCAGGGTTGGAGAACCCTATTGCGGAAAGCAACGCAGCCAAGATCACGATGCCGCAGAGGATTGCAGCATTGGGTTTTGCAATATTCATAGAATGTGCCGTCTGCGGTTTGAGTAAGTTAAGACACTGACTAACTATGCTATTTGAAGTGATACAGGAGTGCAAGGCTTGCCTTGCGATAGCCTGCGCTCGTCGTTATACACAAATGTTGGAGGCTCGTCATTTTGGCAGGGATGCCGAAATCCAGCGTCCAAGGATGGCAAACTATGGGTCTCGATTCCAAATCATCCATTGTCTTGAAACCCAAACTTCACCTTACCTTCGTCGTCAATAAACAACGTGGCTGAAAAAGGCTTGCCGGCTTTCGATTGCAGCCCGTCCACCTTGACCCTTTCCCCTGCCAGCAAGGCCAAGGCGGTTTTCGCATCAATGGGCTTGCCGGCAATGGTATTCCAGACGATGGCCTTGCAATCCGCGCAACTCCAAGCTTTAGGGCTTTTCTCGATGGACCCGCCGCAACGGCAACGGGCTTCTGCCACAGCTTCCAGCTTGAAATGGGCTTTGCCGTCACCCGATTGATGCGGCGTTTTTCCTTGACTGCCCCCTTCGGTCATCGCGCTACCATATTGCCTTGTGCCGGTCATCCGCTCCAATTCCGTTTTGAGGACTTCCCACACCTCGCCAAGCAAAGCCTGATAGGTTTTCTCCCCCGCCGCGACTTGGTCCAGCCCGATCTCCAAATGCCGGGTGTAATTATATTCGAGGAACGAAAATTTCTTGCCGACCAATTCATCGACCACGGCAAACCCTCGTTCGGTGGGTTCAAGTTGGCGTTTGGCGTTGATGATGACATAGTTGCGGATTGGCGATTTCAGGTTACCAACGATGGTGGCATAGGACGATGGCCTGCCGATGCCCAGTTCTTCTAACTTTTTCACCAGCGAGGCTTCGGTATAGCGGGCAGGCGGGGTGGTTTGCTTGGCAATGCACAGGCCAACGCAAACGAAGGCATCGCCTTGTTCAACAGCAGGCAGGGGCTGGGCAGGTTCTTCCTGCTTGTTTTCGTTGTCCTCATGGGCCTCGGTAAGCACCATCCAGCCCTTTGCGGTGATGGTTTCACCCTTGGCGACGAACAAGGCGGGCTTTGTTTCGCCGAGTGGCACGGGGACATTGCCTTCCAAGCGGACCTCGGTGACATCGAATTGGGCGTTGGCCATCTGACTGGCGACCGCACGTTGCCAAATCAGCTTGTACAGTGCTTGCTCCTCGCTGTTTTCGCCACCGGAGCGTTCCGCCGCATGAGTGGGCCTGATGGCTTCGTGGGCGCCTTGGGCGCTTTCCTTGGATTTCCAGATATTGGGCCTGACCGCTGCCGGTAGGTTATTGGCTGACAGATAAGCGGCGATGTCTTGCAGCCCTTCGTCAGACAGGTTCGGGTTGTCCGTCCGCATATAGGTAATCAGGCCCTGCTCGTAGAGCTTTTGGGCGATTGCCATGGTTCTTTCGGGTGATAGCCGTAACGCCACACTGGCCGCTTGTTGCAGGGTCGAGGTGATGAAGGGCGGCGGCGGTCGCCGCTCCCTTTGCGACTTCACGACCGACAGCACGGTCAGCCGCGTCACTTTGGCCACTGCTTCGGCGACGGCCTTGTCCAGCCACAGGGTCTGCCCTTTTTCCCGGTACGGTGCATGGTCCCACAGTGCCTTCCATGGAAACGGCAGTTGCATGTGGGCTTCCACGGTATAGTGGGCCACTGGCTGGAAATTGCGGATTTCCCGCTCCCGATCCACCACTAGCCGCACCGCCGGACTTTGCACCCGGCCTGCGGAGAACCCTTTGCCTAGATGGCGCAGTTTGGGTGAAACCATCCAGCCGACCAGGCGGTCCAGCACTCTGCGGCATTCTTGGGCGCTAACCAGCGGAATGTTGAGGTTCCCGGCAGCACCCATGGCTTTTTGAATGGCCGGACGGGTGATTGCATTAAACCGGACCCGATAAACCGGTTTGCCTAGCCGTTTCAAACCCAATGCGACAAAAAGATGCCACGCAATCGACTCGCCTTCGCGGTCATCGTCGGTAGCCAGGTAAATCGAATCGGCCTTTGCCGCCTCGGCCTTTAGTTCGGCGATGATGACACGCTTGCTTTTACCGGTTTTATTGTCGATGACAACATATGTCGGCTTGAACCCGCTTTCCACATCCACGCCCATGTCTTTGGGCGGCAAGTCGCGGACATGCCCAAACGAAGCTTTGACGGTAAAACCAGAGCCGAGAAAACCGGCGATTTTTTTCGTCTTGCCGGGCGATTCGACGATGAATAAATGAGACATAGGCCCGACATTATACCGATGGAAAAATAAAAATCCCTAGCCGCAAGTTTTCGCTACAATGATGGCAATGCCCCAGCCACTTCCCAACAGGTGACACTATGCATCCTCAGCTTCAAGAACTCCATCAAGATCACGTCAATCTAGCTAAAGTGCTGCGACTGCTGGAGAAGCAACTCGCGGACCTCCAATCCGGTGAGCATATCGACTTGGAAGTGCTTAGCGAAATAGTGGATTACGTGCAAACCTATCCAGACCGGGTCCACCACAAACGCGAGGACATCATATTCTCGGTTTATTTGGAGCGTTCCTCCACTTCCCGCGACCTAGTGGAGCGGCTGATGGAGGAACACACCCTGTTGCTCGATAAAACCCGTAATTTGTATGTGCATATTGAACAATGGCGACAGGATTCGCCCGTGCCTAGAGGGAGGATGGTCTCCATCATCGCCGATTACCTCCTTATGCAGTGGGATCACCTTAACCTTGAAGAAAGCTCGGTCTTGGAATTGTTGCATCAAGAACTCACGCCGGCCGACTGGGCGCGAATCGAAGCAACCATGCCTCTCTCGAACGACCCCTTGTTCGGCGATAAGGTGTTGCAACGCTTCGAAAACATTTTAGGGCAGTTATCCGGCTATTAGCAGCAATACCCATTTTGAGTCAAAGCCCCGTAGGAGTGGGCTTTTAGTCCGCGATGGGTGTCTGATCGCGGAAAAGCCCGTTCCTACATCATGACGAGTCGCCGCACTCCACAAACTCATCCATCGTGTTATAATTTGCAGCACTCGCCGAGACACGATAAATGAGCTAGGAGGCAAATGTATGCTAGTGGGCGGGCGTTTATTGATGACATCAGCCACGCCGGAATGCGGCGGCGGGCCAACACACACGGGAGAAGTCTTATGAAATCTGTTCTTATCGCTTTGAGTGCCACGTTGCTAATGTTAGGGGCTATTTCTGATGCGCAGGCGGTTGTCTGTGCCAATGGCGTTCGGGGAGCCGGATGCGCCGGAGTGAACGGGGCTGTGGCCGTTCCCAAGGGGCCGGTGGTAGTCAGGCCACCCGTCGCGGCACCTAGGGCACCGGTCGTCGTCGCGCCTAAGCCCCATTGTGCCATGGTCAATGGTCGGACAGTGTGCCGGTAAATCAGAGGCGCCGGTAAATCAGAGGCTTTGCTGCCTATTGGCCGACCCCATCCCATAGCCCCTTATCGCTTTGCTCCTGCACCGCAGGGGTAAGGGGCAAATTCACCGGATTGCCTAAAACTGCTTATTCATAGGGTTATGCTCATCGTTTCCGTAGGCACTTCTTGGAACCAGGCGAATAATAGGGGGTCGCCGCTGCTTAAAGCCTGTTCAAAATATTCAACGGAAAGAATGCAAGGGATGACCGGGCCATAGTAGTCTGCCTGTTCGCCGATGGGTTCAAGCGAACAAAACAATAGGCGATGCAACAGCCGGAGCAGGGGTTTTTCCAAGGCCATGTACGCGTGGCTGATGCCATGCCGTTTGCAATGCAAATACACATGCTTCAAAAGCCCTAGCAGAATCTCAGGTTGGAGTTTTCGCCTTTCGCTGTCGTCCCTTTTTTCCTTGCGCCGGTCATTGATGTCCTGATCGTCGGGGTCTTCTTCCACCAACTGCGATGATACTCCGTAAATGGTGTCGTTGGTGCGACGACGGTATAGTTTGCTGATGACCAGGCGGGAAATTTCCGTGCATTTATTGCGCGGGGGATGCTCCCTGTCGGTGAAAAGCTCTGTGCAATGCTCCTCAAAGGGGAAGCGGTCTCCGTTGAGAGGCGTGACCAAGCGCAGCGATCCGACTAGAAACCCGGTTAGGCTATAGGCTGCAATATGGGTCGAACAAGCATCGTATTCGTCTTGCTCGATCCCTGTTGGGTAATTTTCGACAGGCAGAAAGAAGCGTTCCAAACAGTAGACTTGGTAACGGAGGGCAAAGACCAACCTCTCATCGCTGGGGTCCGTCTCGGCGGCAAAAATTTTGAAGGAAAAATGAGGGCTATACGACGAATCTCGTGTGGTAGTCTCTTCGGTCATGTTAATAGAGTTGCCTGCAAGAATCTGTCAATGAGTAGTAAGTGAACTTACGTTCATAGTCCAAACCCATGCCAAACGGGAAGCGTCCATAGGGCCACAGGATTAGTTTTACCGGCTGCACCGAGCTTGGAATGGCGCGGCGGACGGCTTGTTCCCACAGCGTATCCGGGATATCGGGACTATTGAGTTGGATATGCATCTCGCATTGGTCGCCCGAGAATATAATCCGAAAGGCCCCTGTGAAGTGTGCAGCCGCCTTTTTGTCTGCGTATAGGGCATCTTTGTAAACGCCCACATGCGAACCGTTAGGTAAGTGTTCGTTAACCCTACCTTTTAGGGCTAAAAGGGAGTTGGGCAGGTCGGCGGGGGGCGGGATGCCATGCCGGCGTGCCGCCGCAGCTACGGTGTCGGGTTCAAGCAGGCGGATGGCATCGCCGGTTTGGTAGCGCATTAGGGGGACGGTGAGTCCGGTGTCCAGCAGGGATACGGTCATTTGTCCATAGCCGTCGGTATCCTGCCCTATAGACTCGACAAAAATGCGTTGCGGATGGAAGCTGTACAGCATCGGCAAGACCATGCGGTCCGGGTCGATGCCGAACAAGTCCTGCGCAAATCTGGGGTTATCGAACGCGGCACGGCGCAAGTCGATGGTCGCCGGCGTTTCGTAGCAAAGGTGCAGGCCCAGTTCGGCCACGCCCATGCTTGCCATTATCCGTTGTTCCCCGGTTAGGCCAAGGCGTTCCGCGATGAACCCCCGGTAGTGTTCTCCGAAAACCTCTTCACCTATGACGGCATTGAGTTTGAACTGACACCATTCCAACGACCTTTCCAATGCATAGTCGGTGAGCTTTTTCATGAACAAGGGGTCGCCCACCAAGATGATTTGGGCGTAGTATTTTCCAAACGCCTGTATTAATGCCGCCGCCATGTCTTCCCGCACGCTAGTGTTGGCGACAGTCATGCATTGCGACGAAAAAAACACGCCCATCGGGAGGCTGTTAATGACCAAGGTTTTTTGTGTTTTGACCTGGAATGCTTCGTCCATCGACTGATCGATGAAATACTCATTCAGCGCGGCTTGTTTTCTGTCGGTCAGCCCGAAGGAGAATCTTCCGCTGCCCCCGTGCCCCGAACTGGTGAGCACCTGAGCCAGATCGCCCTGCTCCCCACCTGCACACAGCCGGTCAATGGGGAATCTGTCGAACGTGTTAGATCTTTCCAGAAGCGGACAAAGGCGCGTGAAGGATTCCAAGTCAACGATCAGTTCGGTGCGCACTCCCTGTTCCCGGCAAAGTTCGCGGTAGGCAGGCACCTCTTTTGCAGCCCGATGAAAGGCCATCAATAATTGGTTTTGGAGTTGTTGTGGAAAGGCGTTCATCTGCTTGAATCTGTCAAAAGGGTTGAATGAAGCACAAGGCGGGAAATCACCTTAAGTTTGCGGCATGTTGCGGTGGCAACCATCCTTTCCTTAGTATCAATTTTGTTATTGTAGGCATATTTATGATCACGGTGCAAATCCATCACCCCTAAATCAGCAATTCTCACTTTGGTAAAGATTAAAATAAAGGCGGGTTTGGAACCCGCCCGGTTCTGCTGAAAATGCTAAACTAAAAGTTGCCCGCCAAATTACGTATTCGCGTTACTCCCATTTTTACTAATTGTTGGGTAAAATGGGAGTAAAATGATGTGGACAATATAACAATATCACTATTATTTTAAGGTTATCATAGGCTTGCCTGAATATCTAATGTTACTGTCGATTGCCATGCTGAGCATTTTTGGCATCATCTCCCACAAGCGAGGCAGCGAGCATAGGCGGACGGTGGAGGCGTTGAACGAAAGCGAGCAGCGTTTCCATGCCATATTTGATAATGCCGCCATTGGCATTGCCAAGGTTTCGACCGACGGTCAGTTCCAGGAAATCAACAAGGAGTTCTGCCGGATTATCGGCTACACCCGGGAAGAGGTGTTGTCGCAAAAGCTGGGGTTTCAACACATCACGTTCCCCGATGACCTGGAAACCTGTTGGGATTTGGCAAAAAAACTGCTGGCCGGAGTCGTCCAATCCGGCTCGGTGGAGAAGCGGTATGTCCGCAAAGACGGGACTGTGGTATGGGTGGAGTTGTCTGTTTGCCTGTTAAATAGTTCCATGGGCTTGCCTTTGTGCTTTATCACTTCGGTGTGCGACATCACCGAACGCAAACAGGCCGAGGAGGATACGAAGCTGTCCGATTTGTTGTTTCAAAATGGCACCGAGGCGATGACGATCACCGATGGCGATGGCGCCGTCCTTAAAATCAATCCCGCCTTTACCAAACTGACAGGCTATACGGCGGACGAAGTGATCGGCAAGAACCCTAAAATTCTTCAGTCCGGTCGCCATGACCGGGCCTTCTATCAGAAAATGTGGCAGGCCATAAACACAACCGGGCGCTGGCAGGGCGAGATTTGGAATAAGCGCAAAAATGGGGAAATTTATGCCGAATGGCTTAGCATCAACACTATTTTCAACCAAGACGGCTCAGTTCATCGCAGGGTTGCGCTTTTTACGGATATCAGTGAAAAGAAGAAATCCGAGGAACTGATTTGGAACCAGGCTAATTTTGATTTCTTGACCCAGTTGCCGAACCGCCGAATGTTCCATGATAGGTTGGAGTTGGAGATAAAAAAAGCCTACCGCGCCCAATTGTCGTTGGCTCTTTTGTTTATCGACCTTGACCGCTTTAAGGAAGTCAACGATACCTTGGGGCACGACAAAGGTGATATGTTGCTGAAGGAGGCTTCGCTACGCCTTTGCGCCTGTGTGCGTGAGATCGATACGGTGGCGCGTTTGGGCGGTGATGAATTCACTGTGATTGTGGGGGGGTTGAATGATTTGTCCAACGTCGAACGAATTGCCCAAGAGATACTCAAGAAGTTAGCCGTAGCCTTCCAGTTGGCGGAAGAGTTTGTGCATGTGTCAGGAAGCATCGGCATCACCTTTTATCCCAAGGATGGCACAGAGGTTGAAGAATTACTGAAAAATGCCGATCAGGCCATGTACGATGCCAAGCGCCATGGCAGAAACCGCTATAGCTACTTCACACCTGACATGAAAAAAGCCGTCCAGATGCAAATGCATCTGGTCAATGAGTTGCGCACCGCATTGGCCGAGCATCAGTTCAGGGTGTATTACCAGCCTATCGTAGAACTAGCCACGGGTTCCGTCCGTACCGCGGAAGCCTTGGTCCGTTGGCAGCACCCCACACGCGGCTTGGTCAGCCCCGCCGAATTCATGCCCGTCGCCGAACAATGCGGCTTGATCGTCGATATCGGCGACTGGGTATTCCGTGAGGCGGTTTCCCAAGCTGCTCGATGGCGGATTTCTCAATGTACGGAATTTAAGATTAGCGTCAACAAATCCCCCGTGCAGTTTCAAAGCCAAGGCAGCAATCATTCCGCATGGTTTGCCCATTTGGCAAATCTCGGCATGACCGCGCAAAGTATCGTGATGGAGATTACCCAAGGCTTGCTTTTGGATGCCAGCCCCGCCCTCTCCGACCAACTGCTTGAGTTTCGCAATGCGGGGATGCAAATCTCAATTGATGATTTCGGCGCTGGTTGTTCGACGCCCGTTTTTTCCAATCAAATCAAGATTGATTTCATCAAAATCGACCAGTCTTTCGTGCGCGGATTAACAGCCGAATCCACTGACTCGGTGATTTGCGAAGCGATTATTTCGATGGCGCACAAACTCGGCATAAAGGTGGTGGCAGAAGGTGTGGAGACTGAGGAACAGCGTGACTTGTTGCTCAAGGCCGGTTGTGACTTTGGGCAAGGCTATTTGTTCGCCAAGCCGGTCCCTGTCGAGGAGTTCGAGGCATTGCTTTGCCAGGAGGGCGGGCATTCCTATTTAAAACGCTGTAGTTTAGGTAAATTCAATCTTGAGTAACGTTCGATGGGATGGCTTAACAGAAAACTATTTGGCATCGCGCCTGAAGAGATACGCTTTGACTACCGTGGCTTCGAGGGGGGTGGGGTTCACATTCGCCAACGCATCGAACAAATCGGCGAAACCTTTGCTTCTGGTTATCATGCCGCTTTGCTCGACGACGAGCCGGCCAGTCTGGCCGAAACTCTAAACCGCCAAGTGGAAGGCGAACTGCGCGGCTTCGCCTTCGAAGGGGCAGCGATGGGCCTGGCAGTTGCGGATTTTGTCCATCCCTTCCGCCCATCCCGATGGCAAGCGTTCCTGGATGGGCCGGGTGAAGATCATGTCTATATGCTGTATGTCGGCATGGGTTGGGCTTTGGCCCGTCTGCCGGTGCGACTGGAGCAGGCAACCCGGCGGATGGACCCGCTGCTGCGCTGGCTGGCGATTGACGGCTACGGCTTCCACCAGGGTTATTTCCATTGGCAAAGGTTCATCGGTCAACAGGAGGAGCCGCGACGCCTCACTGCTTACGCCCGTTGCGCTTTCGACCAAGGCCTAGGGCGTAGCCTGTGGTTCGTCAAAGCGGGCGACCCGGTGCGCATCGCCACCGCAATTGCCAGTTTCACGCCCAACCGCAGAACCCATCTATGGAGCGGGGTGGGCCTGGCTTGCGCCTATGCGGGCGGTGTGGAGCGGTCTGTTGTGGAAACTTTACGCGAAGTGGGCGAGGGTTTTCTGCCGCAACTGGCGCAAGGCGTCGCGATGCGGGTTTGCAAGAGGGTGAACCCACTGTTTCCATTCATCAGGTGGATGCTTGGAGGGAGGGGGAAAGGGGGGGCAAAGCCGATAAATTTAGCCGAAGTGCCGGGGGAAGCCTTAATTTAACCGAATTGAGGATGCACTACGAATCCATCGCTATCCCTTTGAACCCGGAAAAAGACCTCTATGGCAAACTTTTATTCCATACCGGTCGTTTTCGCAGGCTTTTGGGCTATCGGGGTCTTGGCGCATTCCATTGCGTTGCCGATATAGCGACGGACGACACTAATTCCTGGTTTGTGCGCTATCTGCCTCAAGGGTTGAATTTGGGCGATCCGGGTTCAAGGGATGCGGCCATTCATGCGTTACAGGCTTGCATACCCCATGCGACTATTTTGCCAATAGGGCTAGACCGCCTTGTTCCGGGCGATGTCCATGCGCCAGGGCCATGGACGGTAACGGCCCGCGAGCGCTGGCAGGATAAGGATGTATATTGCTTTGACTTGGCAATCCACGGAGCGGATTCCACTCTCCGGGAGCGTTGGGAAGGATTGCGTCTGCGCCGGGTGGCGGTGGCATCCCGCCAACTTTGGGTGGTGCCGTTGCTATTGACCTACTTGGAAAGGAGCCTACGGGAACGGATTCCATCGGCTGCTATTACGATTGCATTGGTTTGTGGTGCCGAAGATGATCGCCAAAGTAGGGCAGATAGCGCCATGCACAGGGTTCTGGGGAAAGATGCCAAAATTGCAACACGGTCGGACGGCAAGCCTGTAACGGATGGCGAAATGACAGTTTCAGTGGCACACAGCGGGGAATTCACCCTTGCCGTTGCGGGAACGGCCCCATTGGCTTGCGACCTTGAGAAAATCGTGGAGCGGACGGAAGCAATCTGGAACGGCCTGTTGGGCGAGGAGCGCCATGCATTGGCGCGGTGGATTTCCCAACAGAACGGAGAAGCCATCGAAGTGACTGCAACCCGTGTCTGGGCCGCTATAGAATGCCTGAAAAAATCCGGCCTGCCCCCCAACGTCCCTTTGACGCTGCAAAACGACGATGCAGGATGGGTGCTGTTCGATGCCGGAAAATCCATAATAGCGACTTATCGCGCTGATTTTGACACAATCACTCCCCCTCGCATTTTCGCTGTGTTATCCTGAATACCTACTTCCGGCGACAACCCCATGAAACTATTATGCGACCTTACGAATTTCGCCATACTGTTTGCTTTCAGGAAACCAACTTGGTCGGCAATGTCTATTTTGCCAACCATGTGCTGTGGCAGGGGAAGTGCCGTGAATTGTTTCTGCGCGATTATGCACCGGATCTCTTGAGTCAGTTGGAACAGGGGCTAAGCCTGGTCACCACCCAGGTTTCGTGTGAGTATTACCAAGAACTGTTCGCATTTGACGAAATAATCGTCCGCATGTATGTCGCAGCCGTGAAACAGAGCAGGGTCACCATGCGCTTTGAGTATTACCGGTTGCAGCCGGACGGAAAGGAGGAATTGGTGGCCCGTGGCGGGCAGGAAATCGCCTGTATGCGCAATCAAAATGGCGAAATGGCGGCGACCCCCATTCCAGAAACCCTTGTCAATGCATTGAGTCTTTTCAGTCTAAACTGAAGCCCTACGAATTTCACAACCGATTAGCGAAGAGTCTGCCCGTGGTCGATTTCGCCCGCAAGCTATTGTTTCACGATAAGCCCAGGTTTATTCTGACGGTTGTCGGCGTGGCTTTCGCGGTCACCCTAGTCCTTGTGCAAATCGGCCTATTCATGGGGATATTGGATAATGCGTCGGTTACCATCGATCACATGGATGCCGACATTTGGATCATGTCGAAAAACACTCCCAACATTGATTTTGCCCACACCTTCCCGGAAACTTATCTCCAAAGGGTGCGCTCCGTGCCGGGGGTCGAGCGTGCCGACAACTTGATCGTTTGGTACTTGCTGATCGAGCTTCCCACGGGAACCCAGGAGACGGCGCTAGTTTATGCGCTGGAAGACTTCGCCCGTTGGCGTTTTCCCTGGCACATCGTCGAAGGTGATCTGCACGACCTGAAGCGTGGACGTTATTTTTTCATGGATGAATCGGCGGAAAGGCGGTTCGGCCCCTTCGCCGTCGGCGAGTACCGGGAAATTCTGGAACACCGCCTGAAAATCCTCGGACGCACCCGTGATGCCATCTCGTTTACGACAAGCCCTATCATTTTCATGGATTACCGCATTGCCCAAGCTCTAGACCCTATCACTTTGTCCGGCCGCACCACCTACATCACAGTCAAGCTAGCATCTGGCGCGGATATGGCAACGGTGATTGCCGAGTTGCGCCGCCGCTTGCCCCACAACGATGTCCATACCAAGGCCGAGTGGCGTGAAATCTCGCGCCAATATTGGATCACCAACACCGGCATAGGGCTGAACATGTATGTCAGCGCATTTCTCGGTGGCCTAGTGGGCGTGGTCATCGTTGCGCAAACGCTTTATGCCTCCACCATGGCGCACCTGCGGGAGTTCGGTGTAATCAAAGCAATCGGCGGCTCCAATGCCGATTGTTACAAGATTCTATCCCAACAGGCTTTGACTGCGGCACTGTTAGGGTACGGGGGAGGTTTTCTGCTGGCGCAGGCCATGGGTCCTGTCGTCGCGCACCTGAATCTGAAGCTGATGATAACGTTTGGCCTAGGCGTCGCTGTTTTTGCCGGAACCTTGATCCTGTGTTTGGCGGCGGCTTTGTTCTCGTTTCACCGCATTGCTTCTCTAGACCCTGCCTTGGTGTTCCGTGGCTGATCGGGAGGCGGTTTTGCGTGCCGTTGGTATTAGCAAGGTTTTTCTTGAGGGGGGTAGGCAATTTCCGGTGCTGGAGGATGTTTCCCTTGACCTTGCAGTCGGTGAAATAGTTTCCCTTGAGGGCCGTTCCGGTTCGGGAAAAACCACCTTGCTTTCAGTGCTCGGATGCATCCTGACCCCCTCGTCCGGCAGCTTGGTGATTGAAGGCCAGTTGGCGGATTCTGCCCGGCCCGAAGTACTGGCGGCGATACGCCGCCGCTCAATCGGTTTCATCTTCCAGCAGTTCAACCTATTCCAAGCCTTGACCTGTCTTGAGAACGTGGAATATGCGCTGAACCTAAAGGGGTTCAAGGGGGCTGCGGCGCACAAGGAGGCTTTGCGGTTGATTGAGGCGGTGGACTTGACCGACCACGCAGAATTCCTACCACAAGACATTTCCGGTGGACAGAAGCAGCGGGTGGCAATCGCCCGCGCCTTGGCGGGGCGCTCCCCAGTGTTGTTGGCGGACGAGCCCACGGCCAACCTGGACTCCGTCACTGCCGACGGGATACTTCGGTTGTTCCGCCAACTGGTGAGGGAGGAGGGGCGTGCTCTGCTTATAGTGACCCATGATCGCCAAGTGAACTCCATTGCGGACCACACCTTATCAATTAGAGACGGTCGCCTGTGCAGCGGACAAAGTGAATGACCCGCCTGAAAACCATTCTCTTAACTCTGCTGATCCTCTCTCTGACCACTTTTCTGGCAAGGGAAAAAGGCTGGCTGCAGCAACCGACTATCAATGCATCTGTCGCCACACCCATTGACCAAGCGGAAGCTAAGAACACCCGCATTATCGCCGAAGGTAGGATAGCGGCCTACCCCGGTGCAGAGATTACCCTGTACAGCGAGTTGTCGGCGGTGATTGCGAGACTCCCCGTCAAAGAAGGTGACCACGTCCGTAAAGGGGACTTGGTCGCTGAACTCAAAGCCGACGATTTGAAGGCACAAGGCGAGGAAGCCAAGGCCCGCATTGCCGAGACCGAGGCCAAAATTCGCCTACTCGACTTGGAAATTGATCGCACCTCGAAGTTGCGTGAAGTTCGCGCTGCTTCGCTGCAGGACCTCGACCGCTATATTTCGCAGCGCGAAGTCCAGCACAGCCGGCGCGAGGCCAGAATTGCCGATGCCCATCGCCTGCAAGCCATCTTGGCGAAAACCCGGATTGCCTCTCCAATCGACGGGGTGGTGACCTCACGCAACGCAGACCCCGGCGAAATGGTAGCCGCCGGTGCCCCCATCGCGACTATCACCGACTTAGGCAAACTGCGGGTCGAGGCTGAGTTGGACGAATTCGATGCCGGGCGCATTAACCTAGGCGATGCGGTGACGGTTACCGCCGAAGGCTACCCTGGCAAGGTATTGCGTGCCAATGTGGAGGAAATCCCTGATGCAGTTGTCGGTCGGCGCTTGAAGCCTCAAGATCCTTCCCGGCCTATCGACACCCGTGTGCTGCTGGTGAAAATTGCCTTCAAGGAACCTTCCCCGTTCAAGTTGGGGCAACGAGTGGATTTGGCGATTTTTAACGCTGCCAGCACAAAGGGGATTTCCGAAAATGTTCACTCCCCTTTGCAAAAAGGGGTCGGGGGGGATCATATTCGGAATCCCGATTAGTAGGATTGTTCAGCTAAATCTAAACACCTAGCCGTAATCGTCCCCCCGGCAGGGATTGCGCCATGGAGGGCAATCTAGATTTACCTCCCAGTGTTCTGGATACCGGCAATTTCTGCCGGTACTACGCACAGTCGGTTTAGCTGAAGAATCTTCCTAACATGTCCTAATTGGCTTAAGCAGCCCTATTCCGGTTTCGCATCAGCAAAGAGAATTACCTGTGAAATCTAGACGACTCATTCTTTTATTCCCGTTGACGATATTTGCGTCAACAGCGGCGGCTGAGGAAATTAGCATCCGGTGGGGCAAGGTCAAACAGATAACGCAAACGACAGCCACGTTGCAGGTTGTCGTGAACCCTTTGCTGCGACGTGTATCGTCGATACATGACCGCGTTTACTCTGAACTCCAGCGCCTCGGTGCCGACTATGTGCGTTATGTCCCGTGGCTACCCTACCCAAGGTTAGCCGTCGCCGAACTGAAACCCCCCTCCAAACACAGGACTTACTGGGATTTCTCGCTGATCGATCCGATGACGCTCGATTTTATGAACGCCACCAAGGGTCATCCTGTGATATTGAACTTCAGCACGATTCCAGCCTGGATGTTTAAAACACCTAAACCCGTGAGCTATCCAGGCAAGCCAGACGAACCCAACTGGACTTACACACAAGGCACCGAACTTCGCGACCCTTCAGGAAAAGAACTAGGGGATTACTTCGCTAGGCTTGTGGGTTGGTATGTCCACGGTGGGTTCACCGATGAACTTGGGAAATGGCACAAGTCGGGTCATCACTATAAAATAGATTACTGGGAAGTGCTGAACGAGCCCGATGTCGAACACAATACGACCCCGGAGCAATACACGGCCCGTTACGATGCAATCACCACAGCGATCCGGCAAGTGGCACCCAAAATCAAGTTTGTTGGGATTGCGATGGCGCAGCCAGCAAATGATCCGCAGATGTTCGAATACTTCCTTAACCCCGGCAACCATAAGCCTGGCATACCGCTGGACATGATCTCTTACCATTTCTACGCAGTGCCAACGGCTGACCAGAGCATCGATACCTATCAGTTCACTTTTTTCGAACAGGCTGATCGCTTCATAGCGACAGCCCGTTATGTCGAATCGATCCGTCGACGGCTGTCGCCATTGACACAAACGACAGTGAACGAGGTTGGTTCCATCCTGCCCGACGATTCGAATGGCAATGCGACTATCCCTGACTCTTATTGGAATTTGTCGGGGGCCTGCTTTGCCTATGTATTCGGCCATCTCACCGAGCTAGGGGTCAATATCGTCGGTGAGTCGCAATTGCTTGGTTATCCGACCCAATTTCCCAGCGTATCAATGGTTGACTGGGGTACTGGCCTGCCGAATGCCCGCTTCCGTGTGCTGGAGCTGCTAAAGGACAACTTTGGCCCAGGCGACAAGATAGTAACAACCTTAAGCGGCAGTCCCTACGTATACGCGCTAGGGACGATCAAGCCAAAGGGTAAACACATGCTGCTGCTGCTGGTGAACAAGCGCGACCGCGATATTGAGGTGACACTTCCGGGGCGTGCGAAAGAAGTTGAGTATGTGGATCAAGCAACGAAGGGCGACACCCCCGGCAGGCAACCGCTGGACGGCGACAAGTTCACTCTGCATGGATTTGCCGTCGCAGTGGTTACGATGGAGTAGTTAGCCGTGGACCTGCCAAGTCTTGGCTCAACCCCCCATTTCCAGTGGCAGTGCCCCATTCATTGGCAACCGGCCAGATTTAACCAATACGATGCTGGGCCTTCATCCTGCATATTCCCATCCGGTCCCAAGTAATAGGCATGATTGTCGGTGGAGGAAATGCCTACATACGCATTGGTCGCCGAATAGTAGCGATAAGCATAGGAGCGCCAAAACGCCATTTGCGACCCGGAGGGTGCGAACAAGTTGGAATAGTGTCCTTCCGCCCAGTTGAATAGGCAGTTGGCACTGGCATCGGGCGTAGGATTGACGCCACTGAAATGGAATACCCCACCTAGGCTTCCCGCATAAAGGATGGCCGGGTTGTAGGGATCAATAGCCAAGGCATGGATATAGCCAACGGTGAGACCCGAATTGTCTTGCTGCCAGCTTCCCCCACCATCGGTGCTTATGAACACCCCGTTAGCATAAGTCCCGGCATAAAGGGTAGCCAGATTTGATCGGTCGATGACCAGCGCAGCGGTCGGGCCGGTGTTGGCCTGACTCCAAGATGCCCCGGCATTGGCGCTCTTGAACACACCGCTACCATTGGTTCCCGCATAGAGCACAGCCGACAGGATAAATAACCCTAGGAAAAGAACAGCTCACACATGTTTTTTCATTCTTAGACCCCTTAGATGGTCAAGTTGACTGATCGTCCTCAACCGTTTACGCTCAGAAACAAGCCTAATTTCACTCGGGTCTAATTATTGCCGTCCATGGACTGAAAAAACAGTGAATATTACCAAAACAGTTGCTGAGTTAGAACACTAGGAATCGATTTGAAAAATTGATCTCGTTGCGGCTGGTGTTTGTGGCGGGCTTTTTGCCCAGTAGCGTGGACATCTTAGGCAAAAACTTACCCACATCACTCTTGACCGAGATAGTCTGATGGGTAAATATATCATCAACTATTTCCCTGCCCTCAGTCATAGCGTCCAACGCAGCGACTATTTGCTCAATGGTCGAAGAACTGTCACCTAGCGAGACATGCGAACCGTCCGCCATTACCCGAGTAATAGTTACGATGTCAATGTCGTTATTCATCACGATTTCCTCAACTGGGTTTTATAATGATTTTAATTACAGCATTTATCGTACCAATTGTAACAATTTATAAATATCAATCGGTTATTGTTTTCTGGTTCATGCAAAAGTCCGTAATGTGTTGGGATTCCGCGACAAAGCCCAGTTTGGCATGAATTGATTGTATCTAAATCCCGACACTTTCCAGCATTACATTAAAGTGACAGCTTTTTCAGTATCAATGAATTTCCTTGACGGGTGCGGTTTGCACACTCTCACCGCACCCATCAACCGTTGTTATAGTGTCAAGCCCGCAATAACGCCTTTCCCAGCTTGGGGTGAAGCTGCTCGGCGGTGAATTGCGGCTCATTAGGCGGATATAGCTCATCCTCCTCAATATTGAAGCCTTGCTCTTTGGCCAAGGCAAGGAGTCCCTTGACTTTCTCACATTCCAGTAGTTTCTTCCCTGCTTCAGGGTTGGTTTTGGCGTTTTCAGAAAAAGCTTTGATGTCTGCAATACTCATAATCTGTGTTGTCTCGTAATTGAATTTAGGCCCTAACGCAAAAGTCAAGCGAGGGGGCATCACAAAAAGTCAGCCGCAGAATCAAGCGGCCAACAACTCGGGTTTGACAATTTCCAGCCATTCGTCAATGCGCTCCTCGGTCAAATCCTTTTGATTGTCATGGTCAATGACCAAGCCGACGAAATCCCCTTCGACAATGGCTTTGGATGCCTCGAAGCTGTAGCCTTCGGTAGGCCAAGAACCTACGACTTTTGCACCCGACTCGATGACTTGGTTATAGATGAAAATAAGGGCATCGACGAATTCATCACCGTAGCCTTCCTGGTCGCCCAACCCAAACAGGGCCACAACCTTTCCCGTTAAGTCCACACCCTGCAACTGCGGCAAGAATTCTGCCCAGCTTTCGGCACTGCCCCCCGAGTCTAGTCCGGGCAGTTCGCCCTCGCCTAGCGTCGGTGTCCCGAGTATTAAAGCGTCATACTTGAGCAAATCGTCAATGCTGGCTTTCTGTACATTGACAGGCGCATCCGCGTCATCGCCGAGCTTTTTGTGGATGGTTTTTGCAACGCGCCTTGTGTTGCCGGTATCGGAGCCAAAAAAAATGCCAATTTTACCCATGTCATTATCCTCGTCAGAAAAATATTAAAGTTTTTTAAATCAATCAGATCGCTGCTATCCGATATTGAAATGCACTTCCAATAATTCGATCAAGTTGTTTAACTCTATGTTTTCGATCATCTGTGCCCAAACATTCATCAAATACCCATCTAACCTAACGATCATGTCGGTGGCATCGACACCCCCCGAGCCATGAAAAATTCTACAACCGTGGGAGTGGTTTTTAACCGCGACTTCTCCGCCTGGGTCTGGGTTGCGGTTAAAAACCGCTACCACTGTTCTTTCATGGCAACTGTTTCGATTTTGTAAACCGAGCCGGTTTTTAAGCCGTTCCAGTCGGTCGCCACGGCGCGGGGGTGCGTACAGCCTCCCACACCGGGCTTTCGATGGTCAGGGCCAGTTGGCGGACCAGTTCTAACATGCCGTCGTAACCGGCATAGCCGAATTCCCGCTCTTGGTTGATGTCCAAGAATGCCAGTCGGGCTTTTAGCGCCGTATACAAGTTGCGCCCACCGGCAATCAGGATGTCGCAACGATAATCCTTGACTACTTGCAGTAGTTTTCTAGGGCTGACATCATCCAGCATCAAAGCTTCTTCTCCCATCAGTTCGCGGATACGGGCTTTGTCCTCTTCAGTGGATTTTTTGGTGCCGGTGGCAACCACAACCATGCCTAGGTCTTGGAGGGCCGATACAACCGACCAGCTTTTCACGCCACCGGTGTTAAGCAGCACCCGCTTTCCATTAAGCCGTTCTTTCCAAGGCTGCAAGGCCGCGTGTATCTTGGCCTCTTCACGGGCAATCAATGCCTCGGTGCGGACAGTTAAATCAGTGTCGCCGATCAACCGGGCAAAGTCGCGCAAGGCTTGGTTGGTGTCGCTGATGCCATAAAAACTACCCTCAAACCAGGGTGTGCCGAATTCTTTCTCCAGCTTGCGGGCGACATTGAGCATGGCCTTCGAACATACCATCATATTCACTTCGGCCTTGTGCATGGTTTGCACCTCGCGGAAGCGGGTGTCGCCTGACAAAGTGCAGAGCACTCGCAGGCCCAACTCATCCAGCAAGGGCAACACATGCCAGAACTCTCCGGCGATGTTGTATTCGCCAATGAGATTCACGTCATGCACCGTTATGCCTGGCCTTTGCACTGATTCGGGTAGCGGGTCGGGGTCGCGGGTGCCTACCACATATTTGACCATCGCATCCCCGGCAATGCGGTTGCCCATATTCTTGGTTCCGTAAAAGCCGGCCGAGTCCACAGGAATCACTGGGACATGGAAGCGTTCGGTGGCGGCTTTGCAGACAGCTTCGATATCGTCGCCGATCAAAGCTGGAACGCAGGTGTTGTAAATGAACACGGCGGGTGGCGAGTAAGTATCCACCGCCTGTTTGATTGAATGGAACAGGCGTTTTTCTGACCGGCCCATGATGATGTCCTGCTCGGTGAGGTCGGTGGTCATGCCCATCCGGTATAGGGTTGGGCCTGAAGAGCGGGTGCCGCGATTGTCCCAGGAACTGCCGGCGCAGGCAATTGGCCCATGGACGATATGCGCCACATCGACAATGGGCAGTAGGGCGATTTGCGCACCGTCGAAAGCACAACCGCCTGCGCTGGCTCCAGGTTTTGGCTTGGCGCAGCCGGACTTGGACTTTTTGTTATGCTCGCAAGCCGGTTCGTCCAAGATTTCAGCGATTTGTTTGTTGGTTTTCATGCGGGAATCTGCCAAGCGTTGAAGTTTGTCAGAGTACATGCAAGTGGTGGGCCATGATTAATGTGGCTGATCTTACAGGCGGTTGGAAGACAAATTATGTAGGAAACAAGACAAAGTTCGCAGGCGAGGGGCGACAAGGTGCTATGTACTATTCATATTCGATGTCGAATAATTTTGCCCGTATAATGTCTTCAGTGATTAATTCAAAGAGAGACTCAATGTATAAACATCTGACTAAAGTTTGCTTTTTCGCCGGCAGTTTGGCCTTGGCTTTGGGCGTAACGCCTGCCTTCAGCGATGTTTCCCCTGACTACGGCCCGGTAAGCGGCGGCGGTTCACCGTCCATGACAGGAAATTCCGGGGCATTTGATGCCACGCAATTGCCCCCAGACTTATTGCGACTCAACCTTAGTGAAGAGCAGAAGGCCAAAATTAGCGAGGTTATCCAAAACCACAATAAAGCCTTGCACGACAGCTTCACGACAGCGTTTAATTCCCATGAAGCACTGCGCAATCTGGCCCTTTCGCCTGAGTACACCGAAGCCAAAGCCAAGTCGCTCAGTCAAGAAGGTGCCAAGGCGATGGCTGAGACTGCGCAAATCCACTCCCGCATTGACAACGCGATTTATCAGTTGCTGAACCCGCAACAGCAGCAACAATGGAAGCAGGATATTGCGAATTTCGAACAGCGCATGCCTAAGCCTGAATGATTTTAACCAAGTCCTTAAATGGTCAATTCCAGTTCCTGCAAACGTCGGTAAAATGTCGCCCGGCTGATCCCAAGGAGCTTGGCGGCTTGAGACCGGTTGCCCCTGGCTTTTTCCAAAGCTTGCAGCATGCGTTGCCGTTCGTCACCCACAAACTCTAAGAGTGCTTCGGTTTCCAGCCTGGCTGAAATTTGCCTGCCACGAATTTCAGGCGGCAAGTCGGCCAATTGGATGTTTGATCCTTTGCTATAAATCAGCGCGAAATCGACGCATGAGCGCAATTCGCGGATATTTCCCGGCCAGTCATAGGCCATCAGGCATTGCAAGGCATCAGCATGAAGCGAGTTGATTGATTTGCCGATTTGTCGGCTGGCGGATTTGAGAAAATGCTCGACAAGCATTGGAATATCGGTTTTCCGTTCCCGCAAAGGAGGTATGTGAATCCGTGCCACCCTGAGGCGAAAAAGCAGATCCTCCCGAAAACGTCCGGCGGCGGTTTCGGCGACGAGGTTTTTGTGCGTTGCAGCGAGTATGCGTACATCAACTTTGCGGGTGCGCGTTTCCCCTAGGCGGGTGATTTCATGCTCCTGAAGGACGCGCAACAACGCTGCTTGCATCGGGAACGGCAGGTCGCCTATTTCGTCGAGAAAGATTGTCCCGCCGATGGCCGCCTCGAAAAACCCTTGCTGGTCGGCGGTGGCACCGGTGAACGCGCCTTTGCGGTGTCCGAACAATTGGCTGGCAAGGAGCGATTCGCTGAGTCCGGCCGAGTTGACTGCGATGAATGGACCTTCCTTGCGCAGACTGGCTTCATGGATGCCCCTTGCCACTAATTCCTTTCCTACCCCGGTTTCGCCTTCAATCAGCACTGTCCAATCGCCGCGGGCAATTTCGAAAATCAAACGGTTTAGCTCCTGCATTTCCTCGCTTTCTCCTATAAGCCCTCCAAACCGTTTGGCTTCGAGTTTGTCCCTAAGCCTATGCAACTCTGTAATATCATCCAAAAAGGCTAAGCGTCTTGCTGGATCGCGGGGATCGTCCTTGACCGAACACTCCACCCAGTGGGTTTCAAAGCATGCGTCTTGCCATTGGATGGTTACCGGCTTTCTATCCTTTGCTGGGGTTTCAAGGGTATTTTGTAAGAGTTGGGCTGTTTTTCCGTCCACGGGAAAAACCTGCCGCCAATGTTGTCCGGGGATGATGTCTGGACTTATGCCTAAGATAGACTCGCAGGTTGTGCTAGCGAACGAGAGCGTCCCCCCAGCCTCCACGATCAGTGTGCCAGACGGGAATTCGTTCAAAATCGAAATCAAGTCATCCCGGTTCTTTCTTAGTTCGGCACTCAATTCTTGCAGCCGCTTCTCGGTTTCTTTATGGTCGGTGATGTCGGTTTGTATGCCCAGATAATGGGTCAACTGCGAGGATTCGTCGAACACAGGTGAAAGTGTCAGGTCAAACCAAAATGGCGAACCGTCCTTGCGATGGCTGAGTAATTCGGCTTTCATCTCCTTTCTCTCCGAGAACGCCAATCGAAGCTCCTCCAGGGTGGCTTGGTCCTCATTTTCGTCAAAGATGAAACGACAATTCCTGCCCAGGACCTCTTCGCCTTGGTAACCGGTTATCCGCTCGAAAGCAGCATTGACGTAGATGACAGGCGTGTCCGGTTGAGTGGCATCGACGATGAAAACCCCGCTGATTATGCAGTCGAGGGCGAGCATACCCCATGGGACATGCTCGATAAAGCCCAGCAGGCGTTCGCGTTCTGCGGCCAGCGCATCAAGGGAGCGCCGATGTCCGCTGATATCCGTATAGACGCAGACATAGTGTGTGGGCTGACCGAGTCCATCGCAAAGGAGTGCGACTGAAACTTCGCTCCAGAAGTCGGTTCCGTCCCTGCTTAAGCACTGTAGTTCAATCCGGCTATCATGACCTAGGGCAAGCCCCTCTCTTACTCTGTCCAACACTGGCAGGCCAGGTCCGGCGACGGCAAGAAAACTAAAGGGTTGCCCTTTTGCTTCCTCCGCCAAGTAGCCAGTCAGCCGTTCAAACGCCCTATTGACGTAGGCTATGGGAAAACCCGGCATGTTGGCCTCCGCAACGGCAACGGCATACGGCAGGGCATCGAATACTTGGCGTAGCCAATCTAAATTAGCAATCTCTTGCACTGTCTATTTCCTCTTTAAATCGCACAGCAATTCTCACAAGGCGAAATGTAGGGTGGGCTAGGTGCGCGGAAATTGCCGTGGTAGGGACGACCGGCCGGTCGGCCGTACTCGGCATGCGCACCTAGCCCAACCACAGATACTGTCTCATTATGTCTCATGAGACAGAAATAAGACAGATCAATCTGTCTCATTATGTCTCACAAAAAAGAATTAATGCTATATTTATATTGTAAGTATTTAAAAGTTATGCAAATATAATTATGGCACACACATTGCATTTATTTAGCTGTAGAGAAAAACACTAACCGACGATTCCAGCTAACCAAAGGCAACTACTGTGAACAAATTTTTCCTGTCGATCATACTCTTCCTGATGGCTGCTTCCAATGCGGCGATGGGTGCCTATGTCAGCGGCGAAGTCGTCGATCAAAACGGACAACCCATTTCGCAAAGCACGCTGTGCCTCTCGGCGCAAAGTACGGTCGTCACCGCCGCTCCTAACTGTCTTCAAACGCAAACCACCGACGCGAATGGGAATTATGTTTTTGGCCAAGTCAGTCCGGGAGCCTACATGGTTACGATTATTGATGGCCGTTTCCCCACCTTCACTTGGCTGCCTGTTGCGCGTAACGTGACCGTCGCGCAGTTTTCAGATACGGTCACTGGCTTTAATTTCAACCGCCAATTCAGCTACAGCAATTTCCAGAAACCAGTCACCCTCAGTGGTGTCAACCTGCCCGAATTGGCCGGCTTCAATTTGAGCCAAGACACGGTGTTTGTCAAAGTGTATGCCGTCAACCCCGCCAATCCAACCCAGCAAACGGTGTTTTTCATAGGCCGTGTGACCAACGAAGCGAACTTGAAGTTCGCCGCCAGTGCGCCTTGGACGGTCAATCAGGTGATTTATGAAATATTCTCATCGTCCGCTTCGGCGCAAGGGTCATTGTATATCCAGTCCTAGTTGTCGTTATTTGATGACAGTAGCCTTGCCAAACCAAAAAAAGTGTATGCTCTTCGGTGTTTTTCTCTGAAGATGATACTAAACTTAAGCTATTACAGATTCGCTGTAAACGGCAGATGGACCGCAAAAAAATAATTAATGGGTGAAATCATGATCAGTCATCGTTCGGTGTCAAGTACTAACCAACAGGTATCTGTGGGGCATATAGCCATCAACTGCGGATACCTGCTATTTTTTTTGTTGGGTTTGTTGTTCGGGCCGCTTGCTTACGCCGATGCCCCGACACTTCAGTTGACGATGACATCCAGCGTAGCCACGGTGGCGGCTGGGACCCAATACACCTATACCATACAATACCAATGCGCTAGGAGTCTGTCTGACTTCCCCGGTGTAAACCTGTTAGGATGATTCCTCGTATCCAGAGGTTCAGCCATGAGCAACCAATTCATTCCCATTGAGCGTGACCAGCCGTTTGTGATTCCTGTACAGGA
>Ga0209083_1000494_pt1 | contig 58426 bp, 55 predicted proteins | sample AM7aDNAmetaG_FD_184132 | JGI IMG/M metagenome (GOLD analysis project Ga0209083, IMG submission 184132) | Freshwater microbial communities from Finland to study Microbial Dark Matter (Phase II) - AM7a DNA metaG (SPAdes) (version 3) | ecosystem: Environmental > Aquatic > Freshwater > Lake ...
TGGAAATCATGAATTTATAGGAGTTGAAGTACCTATAAAGGTAATGATTTCCAATGACTTATACAAATAATATCAGGTTTATTTTCTTGATATTCAAACGATTAACATTAAGTTTAACGAAGTATTGCCTAGAACAACTAATATCAATAAACCTAAAAGCAACTTGTTACTTGTTTTCATAAGCTTGGAAATAAATGTTTAAACCCGGCTAAAATGACTTTTTTTGTAAAATCGAACAATTTAATCTCATTCGTCTTATTAGAATCTCTCTTTTCAGACAAACTATACTCCTCGTTATAAAATGGATTTAATGAATAAAACACATCGCTTGGTTTATTTATATTGTTCAATAATCCAATTCCAACTATAATTATAACAATCAATGCTTTCGAAAGTTTTTTTGCTGATTTCATTCTTTATAATGATATTTGATAGATACTAACTATACTTCTCGCTCAGTTAAACGAAAATAACTCACAATCCATAAAAATGGAATTAAAATAGAACTTCCATAAACAAAAGCACTTTTAAAGACCGTAGGAATTGTAAAGTCATTGATTACCACAATCATGGGTATTATAGCATTCGATATGTACTTTACATTCCAATAAGTTTTAAAAAGAATCAGTTGGAGTAAGAACATTGCAAATCCGAAGCCAAAAATGCTGAGAAATGTTTTAGTTATTACATTATTCTTAAAGTACAGTGAACCAGCCAGAAACAAGGCTTGTGAGAATGCAAATAATCCAAAAACAGACCAAAATACATTATTGACAACAGGCTGTAAAACACCGTTAACATTAGCAATTGAAGTATCTATAAATAAATCCCAGTTGACCGGAACATCTATTCTCAAGATGAAATGGTATGTAAATGAAACTAACAGATTACCTATAGAATATGCCAAAACAGTCATTCCTAAATGATAAAATGTATTTAGAAAAATGCTGGATACCAGTTTTTCGCTATGTGTAGCTGGAATAAGTAGAAAATGCATGCTGTTCGTCCCTTTCAACAAGTCCTTTTGAAGCCGGATAGAATATATCAATCCGCTTACAAACAAAACCATAAGCACAAATACCCGATTATCCAAGACCGTGAATGTGAAGATTATAATGCACCAGAACATAATCTCACGATGCAGATTTTCCAGAAAATATCGTTTGAGTAATAAACCAAGCCGGTAAAAACTAAATGAGTTTATCATAATATTTAAAGTTTGAATTAAGTTTTAAATAATTCTTTGATTCGGTGATGATCCGAAATGACTGCATTAAACAGTAATTCTAAATCCATTTTGCTTTTATCAACGCTTTTATTTTCTAAAACCTGATGATAACCTGTTGTCGTTTCTTCGGAATAAATTATATCTGTTGTAAACTCATGATTATCAGTAGTATTAAAAATTAATTTCTTATTGATATCGTCTGTTGTTTCGTTAAAAATAATATTGTGGTTTTCCATAATGATCACATTGTCAACAATATCTTCCAAATCGAGGACCTGATGAGTAGAAATTACAATACAACATTTATCATCGATAGCCGATGCCATCATCCGTCTGAATTGCCTTTTCGAAGGTATATCAAGACCATTAGTTGGCTCATCCAATAATATCAACCTGGCATTTGTAGCAAGACCAAAAGCAATATAAAATTTCTTTTTTTGACCGTAAGACAATTCACTGATACTTTTAATCCCTGAATCAATTGAAAATTCATGCAGGTAATTGTGAAATTTTGTGTTGCTGAAATCAGGATAGAAAGCAGTATAAACATCGCTGTACATCTTGATACTCAAACTTGACTCAGGGATTTCCTCCGGGAGTAGGAATATATTCTTCAGCATTTTAGGATCTCTTTTTTTTGGTTCGAACCCTTCAACACTAATTTTACCTTTCAAAGGAAACAACAGGCCTGAAATAAGTTTTAATAAGGTGGTTTTCCCTTCTCCATTTTTGCCTAATAATCCATTAATACTTCCTGAGTTAAGAACTAAATTGAAATTTGACAATAATTTGACTTGTTTTTTGTATCTAAATTCCAGATTATTTATACTGACAATTTTCTTCATCTTATTTTGGTTTCTAAAAAAAGAAGAGTTTTATGAAAAGTTTTTTTTACTACATGCAAATATATCGTATGTGATTAACTTTTCAAATTATTTTACGTTAAATTAATGATTAATTTCGAATTGGTTAATTTATGCTCATAATTAATTGCTTATTTCAGGTTTTCTAAATTTAAACCGGGTCATTATTACAAGTTTAAAATGCTTACCTTTGCAAATAAATAGGAATAAAATCCGGTTTAAAACAAGTAAAAATGCATTCAAAGCAAGAAAAACTGGAGCAGTTTGAGCGATTACTCGAAATAATGACTGAGCTGCGCAACAAATGTCCGTGGGATAAGGAACAAACTTTCGAAAGTTTACGCACACTTACCATTGAAGAAACCTACGAACTGGCCGATGCCATTATTCGGAATGACAAAAATGAAATTCGTAAAGAACTAGGTGATTTATTATTACACATTGTCTTTTATGCTGAAATGGGTAGTGAAACCTTCGATTTCGATATATACGACGTGTGTCAGGGACTTTGCGAAAAGCTTATTTACCGTCATCCACATATTTTTGCCGACGTGGAAGCCAATAACAGCGAAACCGTAATGCAAAATTGGGAATCGCTGAAGCTGAAAGAAAAAGGAGGCAATAAATCCGTTTTATCCGGCGTGCCAAATTCACTTCCGGCATTGATTAAAGCCCATCGCATTCAGGACAAAGCCCGCAGCGTGGGTTTCGATTGGGAACATCGCGAGCAGGTTTGGGACAAAGTGCAGGAGGAAATCAACGAGTTTAAAGCTGAAATTGCCGCCATGGACAAGGACAAAATGGAAGCCGAATTTGGAGATTTGATGTTTAGTCTGGTTAATGCAGCCCGTCTTTACGATATCAATCCCGAAAATGCACTGGAACGTACCAACAGGAAATTTACAAGCCGCTTCAACTACCTGGAATCAAAAACTATTAGTATTGGCAAAGACCTGAAAAAAATGACACTTGCAGAGATGGATGTTATTTGGGATGAGGCGAAGATGAATGAAAGAAATCTGATTTAAAACGCAATGGAATCAAAAGAACTTAAATTTGGTTTTTCTGAAATTGATTATAAATGGGATTCAAAGATTAGAGTTTCAATTATCCCATCGTTTCTTTTTTACTATTTTTCAATTTTTCTTACTGATTCACCTTCTTCAACGATACTTGCATATATCCCTATGTATTCATTTTATGTATACATTGTTTATTTTATCATTTATAGTGCATACCTATCATCAGTAAAGAAAAAATACAAATTGAATAAAGTTGATCAAATTAGAATTCCAATAATTTTAAAAATAATTCCAATTATTTTAATCAGTTTGATTTCAATTGATGTTTTTCTATGGAGTTTTATTTCTTAAAAATTATCATTAATGCTTTATCCTTCTCATTTTGAACAAAAAATAGATTTTATCAGTATTCGCCAATTGCTGAAAGACAAATGTGTGAGTTCGTTAGGTGAAGAAAAAGTCGAGGAAATACAATTCTCGTCTGACTATTCCTTTATTATACGCCTGCTTAGTCAGACTGATGAGATGCTGCGTGTACTCACTACCGATGCGGACGAATTACCGATTGGCGATTTTTACGATGTGCGTCCGGCTTTATCCAGAATTCGGATTGAAGGTTTATTTTTGGATGAATTAGAAGTCTTCGATCTTCGACGTTCATTGGAAGCCGTGAGACGGTTGGTGACTTTTCTCACTAAACACGAAGCGGAAATGTATCCACATTTGCATGACTTGGTCAATGGTATTGAGACTTTTCCATTGATTATTAACCGCATTGATAGCATTCTCAATAAGTTTGGTAAGGTAAAAGATAATGCTTCCAACGAGTTAGCACGCATTCGTAAAGATATTTTTCAGGTTCAAAGTTCAATCTCCCGCACATTGAATTCCATTCTGCGTCAGGCGCAAGCTGATGGCTACGTGGAAAAAGATTTGGCACCCACCATGCGCGAAGGTCGCTTAGTGATTCCGGTTTCGCCTGCTTTTAAACGTAAGATAAATGGTATTGTGCACGATGAATCAGCTACCGGAAAAACGGTTTTTATCGAACCACAACAGGTAGTGGAAGCAAATAATCGTCTGCGGGAACTGGAAGGCGAAGAACGACGTGAGATTATGCGCATTTTGCTCGAATTTACTAATTTTGTACGGCCGCATACCGAAGAAATCTTTGCTTCGCAACATTTTCTGGGGCAAATTGATTTCCTGCGTGCCAAAGCCCTTTTGGGCATTGAAATTAATGCGATTAAACCACGCGTTGATAATTGTTGTCAACTGGAATGGGCAAAAGCCATTCACCCGATTTTATTCCTTTCGCTCAAAAAACAAGGAAAAGCAATAGTTCCACTGGATATTACATTGAACGAAAAGCAACGGATTCTGTTGATTTCCGGACCGAATGCCGGTGGTAAATCGGTGTGTCTGAAAACTGTGGTACTGCTGCAATACATGCTTCAGTGTGGATTGCTGGTACCCCTTCATGATAGCAGTCGTACTGGCATTTTCGATCGGCTGTTTATCGATATTGGCGATGAACAATCCATTGAAAACGATTTATCGACTTACAGTTCGCATTTGCTGAACATGAAATATTTTATCCGAAACAGCAATGAGAAAACATTGTTGTTGATTGATGAATTCGGAACTGGAACTGAACCGATGATAGGTGGAGCTATTGCCGAAGCAACATTGGAACGTTTCAATCGCAATCTGGCTTTTGGGGTGATTACCACGCACTACAGCAACCTGAAACATTATGCAGAAGATACAGAAGGAATTGTAAATGCTGCTATGTTGTACGACCGTCAGCACCTACAACCATTGTTTCAACTCAGCATAGGTAATCCCGGAAGTTCGTTTGCAATTGAAATTGCACGCAAAATTGGATTGCCCGAAGATTTAATTGCCGATGCTACAGAAAAAGTAGGAGCGGAGCACTTAGACTATGACAAACATTTGCAGGATATAGTTCGTGACAAACGTTATTGGGAAAATAAACGCCAGCAAATTCGCCAAAAGGAAAAGAAACTGGAAGAAACGCTTGAAAAATACGAGTCTGAAATTGCTTCTATCGACCGTCAGCGTAAGGAAATAACAAATAAAGCCAAGGATGAAGCCAAAAACCTGTTGAGCGAAGCCAACGCCAAAATTGAAAATACCATACGTCAGATAAAAGAAGCGGAAGCGGAAAAAGAAAAAACGAAAAAAATAAGAAAAGAATTTGAAGAATTCAGAAGCCCCCTAAATCCCCCACAGGGGGACTTAAAGATGGCAAATCCCAAATTATTAATTCGTAAAGTAACAAACCAAAGTCCCCCTGTGGGGGATTTAGGGGGCTTTAATGTGGGGTCTAATGTTCGCCTCAAAGGTCAAACGGCTACCGGAACTATTATCGAAATGCAGGATAAACAAGCTTTGGTGGCATTTGGAAATTTGAAATCGACGGTGAAACTGAGTAAATTAGAAGCAATCAGCAATAATCAGTTGAAAAAGGAAGTCAAAAAGTTCGATTCGCTTGGCAATGGAGCAACCGATGAAGTTCGTCAGCGCAAACTGACTTTCAAATCGGAGATTGATGTGCGCGGTATGCGTGGCGAAGAGGCTCTGCAAGCCGTCATGTATTTTATCGACGACTCGGTTATGGTAGGTGTGGCTTCTGTTCGCATACTCCACGGAACAGGAACGGGCGCTCTACGCCAACTCATCCGTCAATACCTGGGAACTATTCATGGCGTGAAAAGTTACAAAGACGAGCATGTTCAGTTCGGCGGTGCAGGGATTACGGTCGTGGAGTTTGACTGAAATTAAAGTTACATATTTTACAATCATTTATTCCACTCGAACTATCTCAAAATCGCTATTTCTCAAGTCCACATCCAGAGCTGTTTAGCATTGATATAATTCTTTTTCCTGTCTGTTTTATTTCGCTTGAACTATATGATTGATAAGTTGTTTTAATAAAAATCACTAACCATTAATAGTTGAATTTATGAAAAATAACATGGGTACTACGGATAAATTAATTCGTTTGACAGTAGCAATTGTATTGATTGTACTTTACTGGAGAAATGTTCTGACTGAAACATGGGGAATAATTGCCCTGGTTGTTGCTTTGATTCTCACTCTTACAAGTTTAATTGGTTTTTGTCCACTTTACCGTATTTTTGGCCTTAAAACTTGCAAAAAAGAAGAAGTAAGTAAGTAATAATTTACTGAGATTTACCTGGCAATTCAAAATTAATATGGTTTTGAATTGCCATTTTTATTTTTCCAGATACAACCTAAAAAGTAAAAGGAATTAAAAAAAATCTATTTATCTCATTATCAGTACGGAAATGACATATTGCAATCTCTGCGTTGCAATATGAAAAAAACTGTTATTAATATGTCGGGTATCTTTGTCAATCGGACAGAAATGAGTACTTTTGTGGCGAAATTTAGAAACTCAATTTTAAACAATAAATAAAATGATTAAAGTAGGTATCAATGGTTTTGGCCGTATCGGACGTTTGGTTTTCCGTGCAGCTCAAGAAAGAAACGATGTTCAGATCGTTGCAGTAAATGATCCATTTATGGATATTGATTACATGGTTTACATGTTGCAATACGACACAGTTCACGGAAGATTCCAGGGAACAGCAGAACACAAAGATGGTAAATTAGTTATCAATGGTCAAGAAATTGCATTCTTTGCAGAAAAAGATCCAGCTAATATTGGTTGGGGTGCTGTAGGTGCTGACTATGTTGTTGAATCAACCGGTGTTTTCACAACTATCGACAAAGCTGGTCTTCACTTGCAAGGTGGTGCAAAAAAAGTAGTTATCTCTGCTCCTTCTAACGATGCTCCAATGTTTGTTTGCGGTGTAAACCTGAACGAATACAAAGCTGACATGAACGTAGTTTCAAATGCTTCTTGTACAACTAACTGTTTGGCTCCTTTGGCTAAAGTTATCAATGACAACTTCGGAATCGTTGAAGGTTTGATGACAACAGTTCACGCTGCTACTAACACTCAAAAAACAGTTGATGCTCCTTCAGCAAAAGACTGGCGCGGTGGTCGTTCAATCTTAGGAAACATTATCCCTTCTTCTACCGGTGCTGCTAAAGCTGTAGGTAAAGTAATACCTGCGTTGAATGGTAAATTAACGGGTATGGCTTTCCGTGTACCAACTGCTGACGTTTCTGTAGTTGACTTAACTGTACGTTTGGAAAAAGCTGCTTCTTATGACGAAATCAAAGCTGCTATCAAATTAGCTTCTGAAACTACCATGAAAGGTGTTCTTGGATATACTGAAGATTCAGTAGTTTCTTCTGACTTTATCCACGAAACACGCACTTCTGTATTTGATGCAAATGCAGGTATTGCATTGAACGGTAACTTCGTAAAATTAGTTAGCTGGTACGACAATGAGTGGGGTTATTCTAACAAAGTGTTGGATTTGATCGCACATATGGATTCAGTAAAATAAGCTGACCTAAATATAATTGGAAATCCCCTGTAACTAATGTTGCAGGGGATTTTTTATTCAATATAGTTTACTTCCGGATGAAGTCCTATTCCAAATTTATCTTTTACAGACAGTTGAATTTGCTCTGCCAGAAAAACTATTTCTGCTCCGGTTGCTCCTCCACGGTTAACCAGAACCAAAGCTTGTTTATCATGCACCCCGGCATTAGCGATGTTTTTACCTTTCCAACCGCATTGTTCAATCAACCAACCTGCAGGCACTTTTTCTTCTGTTTCAGAAACAAAATAATGTGGAATTTGTGGATAATGAACTTCCAACTCATGAAAATGCTGTTTTGAAACAACAGGATTCATAAAAAAACTTCCCGCATTTCCAAGGTTTGTTGTGTCGGGTAATTTGCTTTGTCGAATGGCAATAATGGTATTGCGGACAGTTTGTAGATTTACAGCTCCATTTTTTAAAACTTCCTCCTCCAATTTGCTGTAATTCAGTTTGAAAGTAGGTTTTTTAGCCAATTTAAAAACAACAGAAGTAACAATATATTTTGCTTTTAATCCCTTTTTAAAAATACTTTCACGATAGTCATATTCACATTCTGAGTTCGAAAAAGTACGTTCAATAGTGCTTCTTGCTTCCACTGTGTTAACTTGCTCAATGACATCCTTTACTTCAACACCGTAAGCACCAATATTTTGCACTGCTGAAGCCCCTGTTTCGCCTGGAATGTTAGAAAGGTTCTCTACCCCACCCAACTCATTTTCGACGCAATACGCAACAAAATCATCCCAAACTACGCCTGAACCTACTTCCAGATAAACAGAATCCTCATCTTCCTTAATGGTCGCAATTGTTCGAATAACTGAATGTAAAACAACTCCCTTAAAATCATTCAGGAATAATAAATTACTCCCACTCCCAAGAGGCAGAATTCGGTTCGATTTCACATACTCTGCTTGCAAAACTTTTTGCAGATCGGCTACTGAGTCATATTCGATAATATAATCTGCCTTGGCTGCAATGCCAAAGGTATTGTAGGGAAGGAGCGAGGCGTTTGTATTTACTATCATATCTTAGAATCTATAAAATCAGTAATTTCTTTTTCATTATCCGGATGAAACCAATGTATTTCTTTATCACGGTTAAACCAGGTCAATTGCCGTTTGGCATATCTGCGCGAATCCTGCTTAATCATATTCACCGCAAATTCTAAAGTCCAGTTCCCATCAATATATTCGTAAAGTTCCTTGTAGCCTACCGTATTGAGTGAGTTCAATTGACGATACTGATAATATTGTTCTGCTTCCTGAAGCAATCCTTCCTCCATCATTTGGTTCACACGGCAGTTTATTCGTTCGTAAAGTTCCTCTCTGGGCCGGGTGAGCCCGATTTTTAGAATATTAAATGCCCGTTCTTTCCGTTTTCCGGTTCTGATATCCGAATATGGATTTCCGCTAATCGTACAAATCTCGAGTGCATGAAGTATACGTTTTGCGTTTTTCAAATCAACTTCTTCGTAATGTTTCGGATCAAGTCGTTTCAGCTCATTCTGAATATATTCCAATCCAAATTCCGAAAATTGCTTTTGCCAAAAAGCTCGTGTTTCAGCATCGACTGTGGGAACGTCGTCCATTCCATTACAAACAGCATCAATATACATCATTGAACCACCTACTAAAAGCTCAACATTTTGTTTTTCAACTAATTTCGCAACTAATTCAATAACATCCTGCTCATATTGGCCTGCATTATACTCGTCGAAAATGGAATGTGAACCAATAAAATAATGGCTAACCCGTTTCAACTGTTCGTCGGTTGGGGCAGCAGTTCCAATTTTTAATTCACGGTAAAACTGTCGTGAATCGGATGAGATTATCGGACAGCTAAAATGTTCAGCCAGCGAAAGGCTTATATTCGTTTTCCCCACGCCGGTTGGACCTAAAATTACTATTAATGTGGGTTTATTTTCCATTCTTACTTAAAAAAAGAGACAGAAAATAATAAGGATATTTTCTGTCTCTAAATATATTGTCTTTACTGGTTAAAATTTTGGGTCTTCAGAAAACAAACTACTATCATCAAAATTCATTTCGCCAAATCCTTCTTCATCCAATTCATCTAATTCATAATCTTCATCACCATAGAAGTTCTCATCTAGAGTAGTTTTAGGTACAACTACCAACCCTTCATCTGCTAAAATCTGAGCGGGAGCAATTCCTTCTGTGGTGAGGCAAACAGCTTTATCCAGACTTTTACGAGGCACAATTTCAGTCAATTCCATAAAAAAGACTCTGTCGGACATCATATCAAAAACATAAATCAATTTCTGATTTTCATCGCTGATTAAATCCTCCAGCTTGGTTTCATCCATCACCAGATTGTCATATTCTGAGCTTGATTCCGTTTCAACCAATGTTACTTCCTGACCTTTTTCCCAATCATCGGAACAGATAAAGAACGAAGTCATTTGATTCTTCTCATAGTTTACAGAATCCAGTATGGAATTGTGTAAATCAAAGAAACTTGCTTCGGAATCTATCCCTATTTCTCTAACAAAAGTATCAACTTCGTCCGATAATATTGTAAATTTATAAACCATAAAATGCTTTTTAATTTTCGGTTGTAAAAATACTACTTTTTTTTAATTGATACTGAGTTTTTAATATAAATTTCACTGAAACAAATGACTTTATATCTCTTTTCTAATCAACTTGAAATTAATTTTACGGTAAATATTTTGTTGGATACTTATTAGAATAAGTTGAAATTGAGTGTCTTATGACATAAAAAAAACCGCTATAGGCGGTTTTTTAAAATTATTATAACTTGTATTTAACTTTTTAGTTTTTCTTCAATTTCCCTTACACTCAATCGAAAGTTTTTATCGCAATCTAATAAGTCATTTACAATTTTACAGGCATGCAAAACAGTAGCATGATCTCGTTGACCAATCGTATTTCCAATAGAAGATAATGAGCTTTTTGTGAGTTGTTTGGAGAGATACATCGCAATCTGCCGTGCCTGAACTACTTCACGTTTACGGCTTTTAGTCGATATAGCATCCACAGTTAATGAAAAGTACTCGCAAACTACATCCCTTATTTTTTCAACCGTATTAACTTTTCGTGTAATATTGACAATACGACTTATTATTTTCTCTGCCAATGCTACATCAATAGGCATGTCGGCAAGTGTAGAGTGAGCTAACATTGAAACCAAAACACCTTCCAGATCACGTACATTATCGCTAACTTGTTCAGCGATAAAATTAATAACTTCTTCAGGAAATTCTAAGCCATCACGGTATATTTTACTTTGAAGAATAGATTTACGTAAATCAAAATCAGGTTTTTCAATTTCGGCCGATAAACCCCATTTGAAACGTGTTAGTAGACGTTGTTCCAATCCTACCATTACCACCGGCGATTTATCGGAGGTCAGAATTAGTTGCTTACCTGATTGATGCAAGTGATTGAAAATATGAAAGAATGTATTTTGAGTTCCGGTTTTTCCCGCAAATTCCTGTATATCATCAATGATTAATACATCAATTGTTTGATAGAAATTCAGAAAATCATTTTGAGTATTACTTCGTACCGAGTCAGTATATTGAATTTGAAAGGTATTTGCAGGAACATACAAAACTCGTTTATCAGGGTGTAATTGTTTCACTGTTACACCTATTGCATTCGCTAAGTGAGTTTTTCCCACACCTGATTGTCCATAAATAAACAACGGATTAAAAATATTCTTTCCGGGCTCATTTCCAATACTAATTCCGGCTGTGCGAGCCAATTTATTACTGTTTCCCTCAATCAGATTGTTAAAATTATAAGCCGGATTGAGCTGTGGATCAATCTCAGGTAATTGAGGTTTATTATATGGACTAATATAGTTAGAGATATTAGAGACTGATTTTGGTTTTTGATCACCACTACTTGGGATTTGAGTTCCCTTACCGGATGATTTGTCAATTAATACACGATATTCAAGACGCGTACCAACTCCAACTTCCCGATAAAGAGTCATCCGCAATAAGTCTATATATTTTTCTTCTATATATTCAACAAAAAACTGGCTTGGAACCTGTAAAACAAATATATTATTTTCGTACTTTAGAGAAACAATTGGAGCAAACCAAGTGTTAAAAGATGCCTCGCTAATATTGTCTTTAATTACATCCAGACAGCGGTTCCATAATTGATCGTGAATATTCAACATCGTAAAAATAAAATCAAAAAATTAGATAGTAAGAGTAAATCAACCAAATGAAAATAGCACTAAAAATCGTTTTGTTTTAGAGGCTAATTTCAGCCCTACAAAAATCCTAAACTTTTCTGACATAAAAAAATCTAATATTTTTTCACTACTTTGTTTTCTGTTCAACAATTTCGAAATCAACATATTAAGAAATGAACTTGATATTCAGTAAGTTAATTGTAATAGTTTTGTAATGTGGCTGATTTATAAGATGTTGACAATTTGTAAGTAATGTCATGGTTAAAGTAGATAAAAATACCGAAACTCTTGTATTTAAAAGGTTTCGGTATTCAAAATAATGTAATGGATTTTTTTTTCTATAAGTTCACTATTTAGAATCAATATAAATAATGCTGCTATTTTGTTTTGCTCCCAAAAAGAGAGAAATGTACATAACGTTTTGGGTTTTTCTGCAAATCGATTAACAATTTATCTGAACTTGCAGCTGTATTTGACAGATTGATATACAAGTCTTTATTGTTCAATAATAGCCCTAGTGTACCATCCGAACTGTTCATCTTATCAGTAATCAAATTCAAGTTCGTAATGGTGTGATTTATACTGGCAAAGGTGGCTGCATAATCAATTTTTTTCAGGTTTCCGCTGATTTGTTTGAAATCGGACGTAACGACATTTACATCGCCGATTATCTTAGGGAAATCGGTACTCATCAGTTTCTTTAACTGCGATGAGCTGACAGCCAAATCGGCTGTTGTATGTTCAATCGAAGACAAACTTTTGGTCAAATCTTTGTTTTCAATCAAATGGCGTACTGAACGAAGGAGTGAATCTGCCTGTGTTGAAATTCCTTCAATTTTTGGCATCAAATCGCCCGAAAGTTGTGCCATTAAACCAATACCAACCTGTGATTCAACGGTATCACCGGGAGTATACATAACTTGTGATGCTACGATAGGGTCAAATACTAACTGAATTGCTTTCCCACCCATAATACCTTCATCATATAGCAGGATTTTGGCTCCTTTGGGTATCTTGATATCTTTCGAAACTGACACTTTAATTACAAAGGACTCCTTTTTTGTAAAATCATATTTTACCTGTTCAACTTGTCCAACTTTAAATCCTTTTACATAAACCGGACTTGATGTTACCAGACCCCCTATGTTTTCATAACGGGCATAGAAATAATTTACAGGCGAAAAAATGTCAATCCCTTTTAGGAAATTCATTCCGAAATATAGTACAAAAATGGCTACAACAGCCATTATTCCAACTTTAACCTCTCTGCTAAAATAATTTTTCTTCATTGTTTTATTGTATTGAATTGGATTTGTTTAAATTAAACTGTTCCATTATTTTGATATTTTTGAAAGTTCTTTGGCTGATAGTTTTTTGTCACTTAAAAATGCAATTACAAATGCCTCCGGAAATTTTGAATGAATTTGTTTCCGAATTTGCTCAATTTTCCGAAAGTCTGTTTCAGCTCCTACCGTATATTTATTCATCCCGTTTTCGATGTAACAATCCACGTTCGTTAATCCTTTAAAATCCGCTGCGTTTCGTTTAACTGCTTTTTTTGAAGCAAATAATTGTATTTTGAAAATAGGAACAGCATTGATTCTGACCTCCGTAGTTTTAGTTATTTGACCTTCGGCTACTTTAAGCTCAGTTGAAGTGCTAACAACCGGTGCTGCCTTTGTTGGAACAACTTTTATTACAGTATCAATTATCGGTTTTGTGTTAATAGTTTGTATTTTGGAAGTTTCCGTTATTGGTTTTTCAATAGCAGCATTCTTGTTTTTTGCTGCTGTTTCTTCCGATTGTTTTATGTTTGTATTTTCTTTAGTGTTCTCAACTTTAGGCATTTGCTCTATTTTGCTAACATTCATAATTTGTCTACCGGATTTTTTATCGTGAGCACGTTTATAATCTACAAATGCATTAAAAATACCTGTTGCCATTTCCTTTTGACCACTTTCGGTTGAAAGATATCGTTCTTCGGCCGGATTAGATATAAATCCCACTTCCACTAAAACACTCGGACAGGCAGAACGGTGTAGAACCCAAAATCCCGCTTGACGCACTCCACGGTCGGCCCGACTACAAAAGGTTTTAAACTGTTTCTGAATAGTTGATGCAAAATCAACGCTACGGTCAATATATTTGTCCTGCATAAATTCGAACATGATATACGAATCGACAGAATTTGGATCGAAACCCTGATACTTTGTTTTGTAGTTTTCTTCCAGGGTGATAACCGAGTTTTCACGCATCGCCACATCCAGATTTGCTTTGGTTTTGGCAAGCCCAAGTGTATAACTTTCTGCACCCCAGGCTGCTGCACTGGGCGATGAATTGGTATGAACGCAAATAAATAAATCGGCATGATGGTCGTTAACCACATCGGCACGTTCCTGTAGTGTGAGATAACGGTCTGTTTTACGGGTATAGAACACTTTTACATCCTTGAAATTTTGTTCTAATAAGGCTCCTAAATCCAATGTTACCGCCAGATTTATATCTTTTTCCCGCATATTCGAACCCATTGCCCCTGGATCATGACCACCGTGGCCGGCATCAAGTACAACTGTAAAACGGGCATCCTGAGACTGAACCGCCAACGACAGACATAGTCCAATTCCTAAAATAGTGCGTTGAATTACAGTGAAATACTTATTGATTAATCTCATAAAGACAAAAGATTGTAGTACTGAAATTTGCTTTTTAAATTTGTGCAAAAGTAATGCTTTTATCCTGTTTTTAATGCGAATGAAAGGAGTAAATTTTGAATTATTCATAAAAAAAGGATATATCCAACTTAGACTCCCTTTTTTTTGTTTAATTTTGTACCCTAATTTTGAAATCGACAATCTTACCGGATGCAAATCTGTAACCAATTATATTTCAGCAAAACTGTCCTGTTTTTGCTATTTTTTTTGTGGTTAGCTTTACCCTTTTCCGGGTTCAGCCAATCAAAGATTGCAGCACTCAAAACTGTTGAAAAATCAGTTAAAACTGATACAATTTCACAGAAAAATGATTCAGTTACTACGCCTAAACAAAAATCAAACCAGATTGATGCTGAAATTGTTTACAGCGCTCAGGATTCTATTGTTTTTTGGGGAAATGGAACGGGCTATCTTTATGGTAAAAGTGATATAAAGTACAGGAATATCAACCTGAAATCGGAATTTGTACGCGTGAAAATGGACAGTAGTACCGTATATGCTCATGGAAAAACAGATAGTCTGGGAAAGAAAATTGGCGAACCTGTTTTTTCTGAAAACAAAACTGAATACAATTCACGGGAACTGACTTATAACTTAAAAACCCGAAAAGGCTATATTCGTCAGGCAGTAACAAAACAGGGCGAAGGCTATGTTATCAGTGATAAAACCAAGAAATCAAGTACCGATATTCTTTGTATGACCGATGGTAAATACACTACTTGTGAAAATCACGATCACCCTGATTTTTACTTAGATTTGACACGAGGGAAAGTGAAGCCGGGGGGTTATATAGTCACAGGTCCGGCTTATTTGGTGGTCGAAGATGTTCCTTTACCTATTGCGTTGCCATTTGGATTTTTTCCGTTTACAGATAAATATTCTTCAGGAATAATAATGCCGACATTTCAGGATGAACTAACCCGAGGTTTCGGATTGACAAACGTTGGTTATTATTTTGCAATAAATGATTATACCGATTTGGAATTGCGTGGTGATATCTATACCAAGGGAACCTGGGCGTTAACTGCCAATTCAAATTATCTGAAGAAATATAAATTCAGAGGAAGTCTTAGTGTCAGCTATCGTGAAGACGTTATTGGTGAAAAGGAAATACCCTCAAGCTACAGTAAATCGAATAATTTGAGTGTGCGATGGTCGCATTCGCAGGATGCCAAAGCCAATCCGTTTTTTAATTTTTCTTCGAGCGTGAATTTTTCGACAAGTGGTTATAACAGGAGTAATATCAACAGTTATTACAATCCCGCATTGAACTCGGAGAACACCAAAAGCTCCAGCGTTTCATTTACCCAACGATTTCCGGAAAGTCCTTTCAATATTTCGGGAAGTATGTTGATTAATCAACGAACGAAAGACTCGACCATCAGTCTGACACTGCCTAGTCTGAATATTTCAATGAGCAGAATTTATCCTTTCAAAAGGAAAGATGCAGTAGGGAAAGAACGTTGGTATGAAAAAATTTCCATGTCATATACCGGGACTCTTGCAAATAGCATAGATACAAAGGAAAATAAATTGTTGACTTCCAATTTCTCCCGTGATTGGCGAAATGGTATGAGACACAGTATTCCAATCAGTGCTACCTTCGATTTGTTTAAATACATAAACATTTCACCATCGATAAATTACAATGAACGCTGGTATTTGCAATCCATTAACCGGTCGTGGGATAAACTCAATCAAAAAGCAAAAACGGATACGATTTCAGGATTTAATCGTGTGTACGATTTTAATATGGGAGTTTCAGCTTCTACCACTTTATATGGCTTTTATCAACCCATTCGTTCTCTGTTCGGTGACAAAATTGACCGGATTCGTCATGTCATGAAACCTTCCATCGGGTTCAGTTATATGCCCGATTTTGGTGAAGCCATGTGGGGGTATTACGGCACGTACGTTCAATCTGTCAAAGATCCCACTAATCCTTTGGTTTTTCACGATCAGGCGGTGCAATATTCACATTACGAAAATAGTCTGTATGGTACTCCCGGAGCAGGAAAATCGGGTAATATAAACTTTTCGTTGAGTAATAATGTGGAAATGAAAGTGCGGAATGATAAAGATACAACGGGTACTAAAGCATTTAATATTATAAGTTTAATTGATAATTTTTCAGTCAATGGGTCGTATAATATGGCCGCAGACTCCATGCAATGGTCTGTTTTCAGTACCAACTTACGTATTAAATTAGGTAAAAGCTATACGCTGAGTTTGAGTGGTTCGTTTGATCCCTATATGTATGGGCTTAATAGTAGCGGTTATCCGGTGCGAATCAATAAATTGCGATGGGCTAATGGTGGATTTCCCCGCTTTTTGGGAACCAGTACTTCCTATAGTTATACCTTGAATAACGACACATTCAAGAAAAAAGAAACTAAAAAGAAAAAAACTGCAGACGACAGCCTGAATGATAAAATTCCGACAAAGAATGACGGAAATCAAACTAATCAGCCCGGAAGTACTGCTCAGAATCAGGATGTCAAAACTACGAATAAAGACCTGGAAGGCTATCAAAAGCTTGCAATTCCGTGGAGTTTGAGTTTTAATTATTCGGTGATGTATGGAAATATCAACGTGTTTGATAAAACCTTAATGGAATACCAAATGGGTTTTACGCATAATTTAAGTATCTCGGGTAATATTTCGTTGACAACGAACTGGCGAATTTCGGCAAATACTTCCTATGATTTTAAAGCCAATCAGTTTACCTACACGAGTGTAAGTGTCAACCGTACGTTGCATTGCTGGAACATGTCGGCCAGTATTGTTCCATTTGGACCTTACAAATCGTATAATTTCCATATAGGCGTCAATGCCAGTATGTTGCAGGATTTGAAATATGATAAACAAAGCGGATATGGGGTTACTCCTATTAACTGGTATTAGAAGGGGTGATAATTAACACAAAATAATGAACAATCTCAGTATAAAAACACTTATAATTAATCAAAAACAGAATATAAATTTTTAAACCCGATAAAAAAATGAAAATTACAGCAAACAAATCAGTTTTGGCTGAATACGAATTGTTCGTAGATGCCGAAGTAGAAGGAGAATTAGAATTAATGGAAAAAGCCACTGTAGAAAAACCTTTGAGTTTTGTATACGGTGTGGGCATGATGTTACCCAAATTTGAAGAGAATATTTTTGGAATGCAGGCTGGAGACAAATTTGATTTTGTAATCAATAACGATGATGCTTACGGACCTTACGACGACGAAAGTGTATTAGATTTAGACCGTTCAATTTTTGAAATTGACGGTAAATTAGATGAAGAAATGATTTTCGAAGGAAATGTTGTTCCGTTGATGGATGGCGAAGGAAACCGTATTAATGCGCAGATTGTAAGCCTTTCTGAGACACACGTTAAGGTTGATTTAAATCATCCGTTGGCAGGTGAAAATCTACATTTCAAGGGTTCAGTTCTTGAAGTTCGTGAAGCTACTGAAAAAGAATTAGCTGCTATTATGGGTGGTGGTGGCGGCTGCGGTTGTGGAAGCGGCGGTTGCGGCTCAGGATGTGGTGACTCAGAAGAAGAAATGGCTGACAGTTGTGGAAGTGGCGGCTGCGGAAGCGGTTGTGGCTGTAACTAATCAGATAATTCATAGATACTAAAACAATGGATATCAGATGGCAAAATGCCATTTTGATATCCATTGTTTTTAAAAAAACGACTCGAAATTTAAAACTTTTGAATAACTTTGTAGCGAAAGTTGAAAATACGATTTTTCCTAAAATTAATTATACTCTTTAAATATGTCGAATACACTTGGTAAATTGTTTACGTTCACCTCCTTTGGCGAGTCTCATGGCAAAGGTATCGGAGGAATTGTTGATGGTTGTCCCTCGGGAATTGAGTTGGATGAGGAATATATTCAGAATGAACTGAATCGTCGTCGTCCGGGTCAATCTGCCATTTCTACTCCTCGAAAAGAAGCTGATAAAGTAGAGTTCTTATCCGGGATTTTTGAAGGAAAGACTACCGGTACTCCTATCGCTTTCATTATTTGGAACGAAAATCAACATAGTACCGACTACGACCACTTGAAAGAAGTGTATCGACCATCTCATGCTGATTATACCTATCAACAAAAATACGGTATTCGTGACCACCGGGGTGGTGGACGAAGCTCTGCCCGTGAAACCGCTTCCCGCGTTGTGGCTGGCGCTTTAGCCAAACTTGCACTCAAAAAACTTGGGGTCGAAATCACTGCTTATACTTCACAGGTTGGACATATTGCAATGACCAAAACAGCCAATTTATCTTTGATTGAAAGCAATGTGGTTCGTTGCCCACAACCCGAAATTGCCGAACAAATGATTCAATATATTGCTGAACTCAAGCAAGAAGGTGATTCCATCGGTGGTATCATTTCTTGTATGATCAAAGGAGTTCCGGTTGGTTGGGGCGAACCCATTTTCGATAAATTACAGTCCCGCCTGGCTCAATCCATGCTAAGTATCAATGCTACTCATGGGTTTGATTACGGACGGGGTTTCGAAGGTGTTAGTCTTCGTGGTTCCGAAATGAATGATTCCTTAATAAAAGATGGAGATAAGGTAAGTACCAAAACCAATAATTCCGGTGGTATTCAGGGTGGAATAAGCAATGGACAGGATATTTATTTTCGGGTATTGTTCAAACCGGTAGCCACAATATCAAAAAAACAAAATACCCTGGATATTCATTCCAACGAAGTGGAGTTGGAAGCTAAAGGAAGGCACGATCCTTGCGTACTACCCCGTGCTGTGCCAATTGTCGAAGCGATGGCAGCCATGACTTTGCTTGATCTGTGGCTGAGCAAAACTCCCGAAATTCTATAGTGAACTTGATGATGCGGTTTTATGCAGAGCGGTTTTATCTACTAATAAAAACGAAACTAAATGATTGCCTTTAGTGGTTAATATATTTTATGGAAGCATTTATAAAAGCAATATCCTACTTTTTACCCGAGAAAGTGGTCACGAATGACGATCTGGTAAAAGAATTTCCAGAATGGACGGTTGATAAAATAGCCGGAAAAGTTGGTGTGACGGAACGCCATCAGGCAGCTGAGAATGAAACAGCTGCAGATATGGCTACTCAGGCTGCAGAAAAACTGTTTTCCGAACATTCTATCGACCGAAGTACCGTAGATTTTATACTTCTTTGCACTCAAAGCCCTGATTATTTTTTGCCTACTTCGGCTTGTATCATTCAACATAAACTCCAATTGTCAACTTCCTGCGGTGCGCTTGATTTTAATCTGGGCTGTTCGGGTTTTGTCTATGGTTTGTCGCTTGCTAAAGGTTTGATAGCTGCAGGAATTGCTAAAAATGTGTTGTTACTCACTGCCGAAACCTATTCAAAACATATTCACCCCTTGGATAAAGGAAACCGTACCATTTTTGGCGATGCATCAGCAGCTACCCTGATTTCCATTGATGGATTTGCTTCCATTGAAAATTTCAGTCTGGGAACGGATGGACGGGGAGCGGAAAACCTGATTGTAAAAAAAGGCGGACAACGTCAATCACAAGCAATTAACGATACCATCGTTGATGAATCGGGCAATCTCACATCGTCTGATTATTTGTTTATGAATGGTGGCGAGATTTTTAATTTTACTTCCGAAGCTGTTCCTGTTTTAGTGGAACAAGTATTGGCTAAAAACGGGCTTGAAAAGGATGATATTAACTTATTCGTATTTCATCAGGCTAATAAATACATGATGAATTACCTGCGAAAACTGATTGAAATTGAGCCGGATAAATTTTATTTTTGTCTCGATAAAGTAGGTAATACCGTTTCTTCAACTATTCCGATAGCCTTGTACGAAGCTCAAAAGGAAGGGAAATTAGTTGGAAATGTATTATTGGCAGGCTTTGGGGTAGGTTATTCGTGGGGAGCAACGGTTTTGAAATTTAGTTGATAGTTGACAGTTAAAAGTTGATAGTTTATAGAAATAAATGGATAGACCAAATTCGTATAAAGCGCTGAATATAAACAAATCAACTTTGCTCTCAGCGTTATTGCTAATTGCATCTCCCTGGTTAATCCTGGTCGCCATTTCTTTAATCACAAGTCATTCTGTTACTCAATCAATTCCGGTTTGGTCAGATGAATTGTCCTACTGGCACGAAATACTCTCTCTAAGTCAAAAAGGCTTATATCATGGATATTATGCTTATAATGAGGTGATTCCTGCTATTTCTACTTTTGGACCTCACGGTTTTGGTACGGTTTCGGTTTATGCGCTGTTTGCAAAGCTTTTCGGTTGGAGAGCCTATTCAATACCTCTTGCCAATGCATTTTTCATGTCTTTGGCCTTACTATCTTTAGTCTTAATACTTAAACCTACGGCAAAACTCATTACGATTATTCTATTATTCACTGTTTCATATACTCCCTATCTTTTATTTTCAATAACCTCCATGTCTGAAGGACTTAATTATGCCTTGCTGACTGTTTATTTTGTATTTCTGTATGCGTTTATGCAACGTGGAACGAAAAGGTTACTTTTCACTTTGTTGGTTTCATGTACTGCATTTTCATTTGTACGTATTATTTATATCGTATTATTCCTACCCTTATTTTTTATTCGGGATAAAGAATTAATTTTTAATCGTAAATCGCTACTGTACTTTATTTCAGGAATTTTTTTTGCCGCAATATTGTTTTTAATCACTTCCAGGCTTGTTTCACCTTATCCCGATTCATTTTTGCACGACCTGTTCAATCTGAACGGAATCAGTCCAAAACTGAGTTTTTTTTCAGTTCATTTAAAAGATAATTTGCTCAATTTTATAAATCCCTTATCTGATAATTTTATACAAGCTGTTGAACGCTATTTCGTTCTTTTGGTCTTGGTTTATAGTTTAGTGAAATCTGATTTACTGCAATCTAACTTTAAAAATATTGAAATCAGATATTTTGTTGTATTTTTGATCTTGCTTTCGGTACTTTCGATAACTCTATGCGCTTACGATGTATTTGATTGGCGAGATTACCGAGTGTTAGCAACGGTTTTGTATGGTTGTGTATTGTTCCTGATTTTGAATTCCGATCGTCCTGAATGGATTGGAATTTTTACAATCAATACGCTTGTTTTGCTGATATTGATTTTTGCTGCTCCTGTTTTCGATTTATTTTCAGATGGAAGATATAAACAACCAGCAAAAAGTAGTGTTTTAAATCGGATTGAATATTCAATCAATGCTGCATCACCCTTTGAAAATACGATTGATATACAACTGTCTAGTCCGAATATCGTTTTGAACGTTCCTGCCGGAACAGGAATCTGCACGGTAAATGGTTTTTCCGACAAGTTGCAGGCGAAGTACATTTTCTCAGAAAAAGAATTAAAACTAGCGACCTATAAATTGATTGATTTTGATAAATTGGGATATTTATATAAAAAAGAAATCAGACAGAAGAACCAGGAATCAAGATCTAAGTATCAATACTAATAATTTGTTGACTAAATGCTGTCACACTATTGACTATAAACTACCGACAATAAACTTCATACTACCAACTATAAAACACTGAAATGATTCCATTCAACAAACCTTATCTCACGGGTAAAGAAGCACATTATATGTACGAAGCGGTATTTACGGGAAAACTCTCAGGAAATGGGATGTTTACGCAGCGTTGTCAGACCTATTTTGAGCAGCGGTACGGATTTCGGAAATGTTTGCTGACTACTTCCTGCACTGATGCGTTGGAAATGGCAGCCATTTTGTGTAATGTTAAACCGGGCGACGAAGTAATTATTCCAAGCTATACCTTCGTTTCGACAGCCTTAGCTTTTGTTCGTCAGGGTGCAACCATAATTTTTGCTGATAGCCAGATTCAACATCCGAATATTGATGCCGATTTAATTGAATCATTGATTACTCCCAGAACAAAAGTCATTGTGCCGGTTCATTATGCCGGTATGGCTTGCGATATGGATAAAATCATGGCATTGGCTGCTAAATATAATTTATTGGTAGTGGAAGATGCTGCACAGGCGGTGGATTCGTTTTACAACAGTAAGCAGCAAGCAGCAAGCACTAAGTCATTGGGAAGTATAGGACATCTTGCCGCTTTTTCATTTCACGAAACAAAGAATTTGATTTCGGGTGAAGGGGGTATGTTGGCTATTAACGATGAACGCTTTATTCACAGGGCTGAAATTATCTGGGAAAAAGGAACGAATCGTGCTGAGTTTTTCCGGGGCGAAGTCAATAAATATAGTTGGGTGGATATCGGTTCTTCTTTTTTACCATCCGAAGTAATTGCTGCCTTCCTTTGGGCTCAAATTGAACATTTGGATGATATTCAAGCGAAACGAAAGGAACATTGGAATCGGTATTATGAAGCCTTAAAACTACTTGCCGATAAAGGTTTTTTCAAATTGCCCGAATTACCTGTTTCTGCCACAAATAATGCGCATATGTTTTACCTGATTTTTCCTTCATTGGAAGAAAGAACCACCTTTATAAACACATTGAAAAACAATGATATTTGGGCAGTTTTCCACTACCTGAGTTTGCATAGCAGTCCTTATTATGCCGATAAACACGATGGCAGGGTATTGGCAAATTGTGACCGTTTTGCGGATTGTTTGGTTAGACTACCTTTGTTTTATGAATTAAGCGAGAGTGATTTGGAAAAGATTATTGAAACGATAAAAGGAGTTTATAGTGTGCATAGCAATAAGTAGTAGCAGTAGGTAGTAGCAGTAGCAGTAGCAGTAGGCAGAAACAGTATGCAGTAGCAGTTTTATAACCAAAAATAGTAAAGAAAATGCTTGGAAATAATGGCTTTAAGGATTTGATAGTCTATAAAAAAGCTTTTAAACTAGCTTGTGATATTTATGACATTTCTTTAAAATTTCCAAATGAGGAAAAATACTCACTAACTGATCAAATTAGAAGATCATCCAGATCAGTTTGTGCTAATTTGGCTGAAGCTTATAGGAAAAGGCTTTATCTGAATCATTACTTATTGAAAATATCCGACTGTGATGGTGAAAATAGTGAAACCTCTGTTTGGCTTGATTTTGCACTTCATTGTGGATATATTGCTGAGAATGAACACAAAATATTAGATGAATTAAACGTGGAAGTTGGAAAACTTTTAATGTATATGTATAACAACCCCGGTAAATTTGGAGTAAAACAAGACTAAAATGCAGTATCAGTTGGCACTTTCTTTCTGCCCACTGCCGACTGCTACTACCCACTAGTATGAAAGCCAACAAACTTATATTTCCCCTTCTCTTCCTCTTTCTTTTTGCTGTTTTTTATGGCTTGCTGAAAGTAATTCCTTCTGATTATAATGATTTGCACGACCATGCAGCCTTTGCAAGGGATATGTGTAGGGGTAAAATTCCGTATACCGGTAATTTCCTGCTGTATTTGTTGGTAAATATTTTTTCATTTTTTACTGCAGGAGTTAAAGCAACAGAATTGGCACTTTGTGGATTGTTGGCTTTTGCAGGAATGTACCGATATTACCTGTCGTTATCAAAAATGAATGAAGTTCTGTTTGCTGATTCACAAATCAACAATTCAACCAATCAACTTTATTTAAGCCTTTTGGCATTAAGTCTGCTTTTTGTTTTTGTAATTCCGATTCCTGGTTATTTAACTGATGACCGCTACATGTATATTGGGTCATATACTCCCAATGTCTGGCATAATTCTACCATTCTTTTCCTTTTTCCCTTTGCTATAATCCTTTTTGAATTATCGTACAAACAGCTACAAACCTACGATGCAAAAAGGAATGCATTGATTTTTCTCCTAATTGCTTTGAACTTAGTTATAAAACCCAGTTTCTTTTTTGTATTTATATGTGTATATCCTTTGATGTTATTGTATAAATATAAGTTTCGTCAAGAATTCTGGCTTAGTATACTTCCTGTTTTTCTGGGGGGAGTTTTGCTTATCGGGCAATTTATCATAATCTATAAAATTAATTCACAAGTAGTCAAAGATACTTCTTCAGTCGTATTTCTGCCATTTTGGAAGAATCCCGAATTGAAGGAGGGTATGATAAATATCCCAATTTCATTGCTTTTTTCTTTGTTATTTCCACTGCTTTATACAATCTTGAATTTTAGAAAATTAATTCAAAATCAGTTGTTTAACTACACGTTTTTATCATTTGTGGTTTCAGTGTTGATATTCTTTTTTATCTCTGAATCCGGTCCACGTGCTTCGCATGGAAACTTCTATTGGCAAATTGTAATCACCACCTGGCTTTGCTTTTTTGTTTCACTACTGGCACTAATGAAAGATTTTAAAACGGAAGGAAGATCGGTGAAAAATATAGTTTTACTCTTTCTGTTTGGAATTCATATCGGATTGGGAGTAATTTATCTGGCTAAGATACTTATAACCGGAAGCTATTACTAGCAGTAAACAGTAAACAGTAAACAGTAAACAGCAAGCAGTAAATAAAAACATTAATACTATCCTACTCCCAAAATCTTTCCCGCACCTGCACCTCTCACCGCTGTAGGATTTCCAAAGGCATCCAATGCTCCAAATTCAACGGCAACTGTAAGAATCAGTGTGTCACTTTCATTGAATGTAATTTCAGGCCGATTTAGCTTCAGTTGCAGTTCAAGTTTTTGCTCAGCTACCGTAGTTTGAGTGGAAAACCAGTTGCCGGATGTAATTTTTCCACCCAATCCGATGGTATCATGCACCGGTTCGTAATCGTATTTTCGTTCTCCCAACCGATGATCGGTTGCCACACCGAATGCTGCACTGATTCGGAATAAATTGTATTTATTCGGCGAATTTAATCCCATACTACAGGCAAAAGCAGGAATGATGATAGTTGCGAGTGTAGTTTCACGATTTATCGTCCATTGTAATGGTACACGGAGCACACTGTCAAACCGCACTATCCGGTTAAAATCAAAGCCTACTAAATATTGTTTATGGGCTGATAAACGAATACTTCGTTCACCCCATTCCCCTTCCATGTCAGCTTTCTGAATATTCTTCACCAGTGAACACAGTGCCGGAGCTAAATTAAAATCAGCGACCTGCTGTAGTCCGAAAAACGACATTCGTATTTCTTTACTCATTTTGGAACAACCCCCGAATTCTTTGTTATTTCTTCGTGTATTGGCAAATTCCGGACGGCGTTTGATTTGCGATTTGGTCGCACCACCTTTAGTACGTACAAATACCTGATTACTTCCCTTTCGGGTATAAAACGAGAGATTAGCAATACTACCTGTTATTACATCAAATTGTTTTACACGTGCCATGTTTTTTTGCTTAAAGTTTAAAAAGTTAGTGTGTTTAAACGATCAATTTTTGTCACTTACTGTTTACAGTTCTCAATTTAGCACATACTGCTTTCTTTAGTCGTAGCATATTCGTAGCTGTAAGCTAATACAAAAATAGATGATTTATTTTAAATACAAAAATATTCCGTATATAATCCATAACTATTAATTACGTGTTATATATGGATTATATACGAATTAAATACAGATTATAAATGAATTTATACAGAATATGATACGACTATGCTAGGATTCAATACCGGAACAAGAAAAGCAAAAAGTGGTACTATGAATATCTGTTTTTGATTAAATAAATGTATGTAATAATTGGAACGTCAAATGAATTTACAAATAAAAACGATGAAAAAAATGAGTTTGCATTATTTAAGGAAAACGAATGATTTTATTAAAAAATTAATCAATTGACCGGAATTCGGTTAAATACATGATGTTTTTAGGAGATAAAATTGATAAACTGATATTTATTGAGTGATTTGAAGGAAATTATTGTTATTTTTGTAGTAAATTACAGGGAAAACGATTTTATTTCAATGTTAATGAGTGCCAAATTTCCGACTGTGATAACATAGCGTATTGAAATCCAAATTACAGCGGTAATCTCCACACTGAAAAAATAATGCAAATTAAAGTATGAGCACTGCCATTAAATTCTAATACTTATCAAAACATTACGCTTTGGTCTTGTAAGTACTTAAACACTTAGCAACGAAATCAAACGGTGGTTATGAACTGTGGATATAAACAACAAATTTACGCTAAAGACAATGATTTATAAAAAGGAAACTTATGACATAGTTGGTGCGGCAATGGAAGTTCATCGTTGTTTGGGTCATGGATTTTTAGAATCAGTATATCAAGAAGCGTTGGAGATAGAGTTAAAAGTTAGATTGATTCCTCATGTTTCTCAGAAGCAAATAGAGATATATTATAAACAAAAACTCTTGTCAAAAACTTTTGTAGCAGATTTGTATTGTTATGATGGTATTATTGTAGAATTAAAAGCAGTTTCATCAATTTTAGCTATTCATGAAGCACAGTTAATTAATTATTTAAAAGCTACAAAAAAAGAATTAGGAATTATCATTAATTTTGGAAATGATAGTCTGGAATACAAACGATACTTAAACACATAAAATTAATCAACAGTGAAAGATAATTAATCACGAATTACACGAATTTTCACAAAAAAGGAAATGAATTCGTGTAAATTTGTGCAATTCGTGGTTCAAAAAAAATATCTTCGTAGTTCAAAAAATATAAACATGCTCTTTAAAACAAATGTAAAATGGAATTAACCACGAATTAGACTAATTTTCACAAAAAAGGAAATGAATTCGTGTAAATTCGTGCAATTCGTGGTTTAGAATAAAATAAAAACGATCTTTAAATTAATCAACAGTGAAAGATAATTAACCACGAATTACACTAATTTTCACAAAAAAGGAAATGAATTCGTGTAAATTTGTACAATTCGTGGTTTAGAATAAAATAAAAACGATCTTTAAATTAATCAACAGTGAAAGATAATTAACCACGAATTAGACAAATTTTCACAAAAAAGGAAATGAATTCGTGTAAATTCGTGCAATTCGTGGTTTAGAATAAAATAAAAACGATCTTTAAATTAATCAACAGTGAAAGATAATTAACCACCAATTAGACAAATTTTCACAAAAAAGGAAATGAATTCGTGTAAATTTGTGCAATTCGTGGTTTAGAATAAAATAAAAACGATCTTTAAATTAATCAACAGTGAAAGATAATTAACCACCAATTACACTAATTTTCACAAAAAAGGAAATGAATTCGTGTAAATTCGTGCAATTCGTGGTTTAGAATGAAATAAAAACGATCTTTAAATTAATCAACAGTGAAAGATAATTAACCATCAATTACACTAATTTTCACAAAAAAGGAAATGAATTCGTGAAAATTCGTGCAATTCGTGGTTTAGAATAAAATAAAAACGATCTTTAAATTAATCAACAGTGAAAGATAATTAACCACGAATTACACTAATTTTCACAAAAAAGGAAATGAATTCGTGTAAATTCGTGCAATTCGTGGTTTAGAATAAAATAAAAACGATCTTTAAATTAATCAACAGTGAAAGATAATTAACCACCAATTACACTAATTTTCACAAAAAAGGAAATGAATTCGTGTAAATTCGTGCAATTCGTGGTTTAGAATGAAATAAAAACGATCTTTAAATTAATCAACAGTGAAAGATAATTAACCATCAATTACACTAATTTTCACAAAAAAGGAAATGAATTCGTGAAAATTCGTGCAATTCGTGGTTTAGAATAAAATAAAAACGATCTTTAAATTAATCAACAGTGAAAGATAATTAACCATCAATTACACTAATTTTCACGAAATAAAGAAAATAAATTTATTCAATTCGTGGTTCAAAAGTAATTATCTTCGTAGTTTAAAAATATAAAACATGCCTACAGCCATAAAATTTGAAAATATATCCAAACAATACCGCCTTGGGTTGGTATCTACCCAAACACTTAGCCACGACCTAAACCGTTGGTTTCAAACTGCCATACGGGGTAAAGAAGATCCCTATTTGAAAATTGGGGATGTAAACGATAGGGCTTCCAAAGCTGATAGCGATTATGTGTGGGCATTACGCGATATTGACTTTGAAGTACAACAAGGAGATGTATTGGGTATTATAGGAAAGAACGGTGCGGGAAAATCTACGCTACTAAAAATTCTCTCTAAAGTAACTGCACCCACTACCGGAATTATTAAAGCCAAAGGCAGAATAGCTTCATTGTTGGAAGTTGGAACGGGTTTTCATCCCGAAATGACTGGACGTGAAAATATTTATATGAACGGTGCAATAATGGGAATGACCAAAGCGGAAATAACCCGAAAACTGGACGAAATTGTAGATTTCTCGGGGGTTGAACGCTATATTGATACACCAGCCAAACGCTATTCAAGCGGGATGACCGTAAGGCTCGGTTTTGCCATTGCCGCCCATCTCGATCCCGAAATCTTGGTGGTAGACGAAGTATTGGCAGTGGGCGATGCTGAATTTCAGAAAAAGGCAATCGGAAAAATGCAGGATGTAGCTAAGGGAGAAGGTAGAACCGTGTTGTTTGTTAGTCACAATATGACGGCAGTGAAAAGTTTATGTAAAACGGGGATTATTTTAGAAAATGGACTAATCGTGAACTCAGGTCTGATTGATCCGATAGTAAGCAGATATCTTAAAGGTGACAGTAAAATATTTAATCATAAAACCTGGGAAATACCGGTTATAAACCAAAATAATTTTGAATTGTCAGAAATTGGAATCAGAAAATCAAAAGCTAAGTTTGAGGATGTAATGAGGGTTGATGACGAATTGGAGGTGGTTTTGAGCTATAAATTAACAAGAGCTTTCGAGGATTTTCATATTACCTTGCTTTATAAAGATGAACAGGGAAACGATTTGTTCACTACTTATGCCCAAAGTGATGAAATTTCATCAAATCATGAAGCCGGAGAATATGTATTAAGCAGTATTATACCAGCAAATTTCTTTAATTGGGGCAATTTCGCAATTGATTTTTATGCAATTGAAAAGAAAACAAAAGCAGTTGCCATTGAAAAGGATATAATTTCATTTACACTTGTAAACCGAGAATATGCTTTGGGTGATTGGATGGAAAGAGAACCGGGTGAAATTACCCCAAGGTTCTCATTTTCTGAACTAAGACGCAACTAAATTGATTGTTTATGATACAGAAAATCAACTTGCCCAAAATATATGATCCACGCGGAAACCTTACTTTTATCGAGGGTGGAATGCATATACCTTTCGAAATTTCAAGAGTTTACTGGATTTATGATGTACCCGGTGGTGAATCAAGAGGTGGTCATGCTTTTAAGAAACAGCAGGAGTTTATTGTTGCGTTGTCAGGTAGTTTTGATATTGTTATCCACGATGGATTGAAAGAAGAACGAATTCACCTGAACCGTTCATACAATGGGCTGTTTGTGCCTAACGGGGTGTGGAGAAGTATGGATAATTTCTCTACCAATTCAGTAGCGATGGTGTTAGCTTCAACAAGTTACGATGAAGCTGATTATATTCGTGACTTTGAAATATATAAATCAACTGTTTCTCAATCTGCTGATGAAGAGAAAGTTGTGTCCGGAGATGCAGCTGAATTTAGTTTTGATATTGGAACAACAACTGTATGGGATTGCAAACTTGTTGATTTAGATATCAATCATCGGGATAAAGGTAATATTACAGTGGCAGAAGGTTTTAAAAATCTGCCATTTAATATCAACAGGGTTTATTATTTATATGATGTGCCGGGCGGTGAAGAACGCGGCGGACATGCTCACAAAGAACTTCAACAATGGATTGTTGCTGCCAGCGGATCCTTCGATGTGGTGTTGGACGATGGACATGAAAAACGCAGTGTAACTCTTAACCGACCATATAAAGCAATTCAGGTTGTGCCGGGAATTTGGAGAGAACTTAATAATTTTTCCTCCGGTTCAATTTGTTTGGTTTTGGCTTCACATCATTATGAAGAGCACGATTATATTAGAAACTACGAGGACTTTATAAAATTAAAATCAGTATGATTCATCCTTTAGCAGATTGTTTATCAAGTATTCCTGAGACAACCCGTGTATGGCAGTTTAGCATTATTTTGGCTCAGGCTAAAATTGGTGAAAATTGTAATATTTGCAGTCATTGTTTTATCGAAAACGATGTGGTGATAGGAAACAATGTGACCATCAAAAATGGTGTTTATTTGTGGGATGGAATTGTTTTGGAAGATGATGTTTTTGTAGGACCAAATGTGACTTTCACTAATGATAATTTTCCGCAATCAGGAAACCATCAATTCAAATTAAGCAGAACCACTGTTTGTAAAGGAGCATCAATAGGAACAGGGGCCGTAATTTTAGGTGGTTTAACTATAGGTACCGGTGCGATGATTGGTGCCGGAAGTGTGGTAACAAAGGATATTCCCGCTTTTGAATTATGGGTGGGAAATCCGGCAAAGTTTGTACGGGAAATGACAGCTCAACCTTAATTGAAATCTTGATTGATACCTGATTAATATTTGTAAAAAAATAAAATAAATATGATAAAATTTTTAGATTTACAAAAAATAACTGCAAAATACGATACCGAAATCAAACAGGCTGTAGACCGGGTTATCGATAGTGGCTGGTATTTACAAGGCAAAGAGAATGAACGCTTTGAAACAAATTATGCGAATTATATCGGTGTAAAACACTGCATTGGTGTGGCTAATGGTTTAGATGCACTTATCTGGATAATACGTGCCTATATTGAAATGGGTATTATGAACGAAGGAGATGAAATAATTGTTCCTGCCAATACTTATATTGCTTCTATTCTGGCTATTACCGAAAATAATCTGAAACCAATCTTAGTTGAGCCGGACTTAAATACTTATCAGATGGATGACAGTCTGATTGAAAAGGCCATTACTTCCAAAACCAAAGCTATTATGATTGTACATTTGTATGGTCAGTGTGCTTACACCGAAAAGATTGGTGAGTTGTGTAAAAAATATAAGTTGAAACTGATTGAGGATAATGCGCAGGCAGTAGGATGTTTATACAGTCGGCAGTCGGCAGTAAGCAGTGAGCAGCAGGCAGTAAACAAAAAGACAGGATCAATTGGTGATGCGGCAGGACATAGTTTTTATCCCGGGAAGAACCTGGGTGCATTGGGCGATGGAGGTGCGGTAACAACCAATGATGATGAATTGGCAAAAGTTGTCAGAGCTTTGGCAAACTATGGCTCAACACAAAAATATGTGTTTAAATATACCGGCAGAAATAGCCGTTTGGACGAAATTCAGGCTGCCATTTTAGATGTAAAACTTAAATATATAGATGAAGACAATGAGAAACGCCGGCAAATAGCACGATATTATATTGAAAATATAAACCATCCAGATATCATTCTACCCACTATCTCCCCCTTTAGGGGACTGGGGGGCAGCCATCATGTATTTCATTTATTCCCGATAAGGACTAAGCGAAGAGATGAACTGCAACAGTACCTGACAGACAATAATATTCAAACCAATATTCATTATCCGATACCGCCTCATAAACAGGAATGTTATAAGGACTGGAATCATATTTCATTACCAATAACAGAGCAAATTCACGTCGAAGAGCTCAGTTTACCAATGAGCCCAGTTATGACCACCGATGAAGTTTTGTATGTGGTAGAGGTTGTTAATAATTGGAGATAACACAAGGTAATCATTAAATTACAATCAATGACTTTAAGTAAAAATAATTCAGCAGATATCCCTTTGGTAAGTGTTTGTATGTGCACATATAATCATGAAAATTATCTGTCTGAAGCTATTGAAAGTATACTGTTGCAAAATACCGGTTTTTCAATTGAGTTGCTGATAGGCGAGGATTGCAGTACAGATAATACCCGTAAAATAGTTGAAAAATACGTTGCCGTCTATCCCGAATTAATTATTCCGGTATTTCCACCCAAAAATGTGGGAAGTACCCGAAATCTATTGTCGCTTATTGAAAAAGCGCGCGGAAAATACATAGCAATCTGCGATGGGGATGATTACTGGACCGATTCCTTAAAACTTCAAAAAGAAACCGACTTTCTCGAACGGAACGATGAATATGGTATGGTGTGTAGCATTGCAGCCATGTATATTCAGGATGAAATGAAAATGGATGGATATTTGGGTGATGCAAAGGTAGAAAGCTATGAAACCTTAATTGCCGGTTATGATGACGTGGCTGCACCAACTATGTTTTTGCGAAAGGATTTATTTCGTAATTGCATAGCTGATTCTGAGTTTTTTATTTCCCGAAACATGTTTCTTGATACTGCAATAGCTTATTGGTTTGCCTATCATAGTAAAATTAAGTTTTTCGATAATATTTCAGCGGTTTACAGAGTATTGGCAAATAGTGGATGTCATACTTCAGACCCCGACAGGAGGCTGAGTATGGATTTAAATTACAGTTACATTAAGTTGTACTTTTTATTAAGATATCCTGTTTCGGAAACCAATATTGAATCTGTACTTGAAAGTTATCACAATTATAATAAAACAATTGTAGATTTTGCCCGATTTACAGGAGAAGTCAAAGCCAAGCAAACAAAATCATACCGAATAGGAGCTTTACTCCGGCGACCGTACGATTCTATCAAAAAATATGTCCGCAATAAAAAAGAAAATAAAGATAATCAATTGTTTTGAAGCCAATTGTGTGTAAAAAAGGAACCGAATGCCACTTAAGTTAAACGAAATAATCAGGAGCTACGAACCGCTAAAAAAATCAGCGTTTAAAGAATTCCGAAAGGAAAATTACAAACAATCGCTTGAGGATATTTATCGTGCAGTTGGCTATGTTCAGCAATTTAACTGGATTTATTCGGATGAGGAACTGGAAGTGCTAATGGGCAAAATATCCCGTTTAAAACTTTCGGGCAAAGCGAATTATCTCCCCAATCCTGACCGGGTAGTTTTGTTTGATGACTGGTGTACATCGTATGTGCTTGCACTGCAATACATTGAAACTTTATCGCTTCATTTTAAAGAGGTACTTTATGTAACCGGCCGCGATGTTTCAGCTATGACATATCAAAATATTCTGGGAACTATTTCACAATATGCAAATGTTGAAGTAGTGGTCATTCCCGGGAATTCTGATTATTTTGAACGCTCACAATTGATTCTCGATACCATTACCGCGTTTTGCCCATCCAAATTGTTCTTGCATATTGGTTACAATTCACCCATATCGCTTGCTTTATATTCGATACCTTCAGGAATTGTACGGTATCTGATTAATTTGTCAGATCAAACATTTTGGCTCGGCACAAAAGCCATTGATTACACACTGGAATTTCGCACGTTTGGAGCAACTGTTTCGCTTGAAAAACGGGGTTTAAAAAAGGAGCAAATACTTTTTCTGCCGTTTTATCCGGTTCGTGATGGCAATCCGTTTCAGGGTTTTCCGGAACAAACAAAGGGAAAAGTTGTAATTTTTTCAGGTGGTGATTTCTATAAAACTCTTGACCCCGAAAACAGCTACTGGAATTTGGTGAGGGATGTGTTGTTTGAAAATCCTGAAGCAATATTTTTATACGCAACCAAGAATGTGATGGGTCAGACCGATGAGTTTCTGAAAAACTTTATTACCAAAAATAATCTTGCTAATCGCTTCATTTATATTGGTTTCCGTCCCGATATTGATGAGGTTTTTAAACATTGTGATATTTTTATGGGAACCTGTCCGGTCTGTGGGTCGCTTATTACACAACTTGCTGCAATAAACAGCAAACCGATCCTTCAATACTATTTACCCAATACTTATGACGATGAAACCGAACAGGCACTATGTTTCAATTCAGATATACAAATATCGTTTAACGATAAAAAGGCTTTCATGGATGAAGCGAAACGATTGATTCAGGATAAAAATTATCGTGAACAACGTGGCCAATTGATTTATAAAGCTATGTTTACACGTGAACAATTTGATGCGAAATTTGCCGAAATTATGGCCACTAACACGGCATTAGCTCCATTCAAATCGATTGATTATAAGGTAGTTGCTGAACGCTGGTGGTGGTGTGAATTGCTGAGTTTTTATGATACCATTCAACAATTATTTGTTTTTTTCGGAAAGAGAACATATTTAAAGATGTTTCCAACCATTGCTTTAAAGTATTATCGTAACAGACTGATTGCTGTATTAAAGCGCATTAAACCAAAAACTAAATATGAATACTAAGTTAGTTTACGTTTTGACCTGTGCTCCTGATCATTACTTTATTGAACAGGCATTGTTGTCGGTTTATACCGCACGGTATTATAATCCCGATGCAACTATCGTTCTGATTGTGGATGATTTAACGGATAAATTACTGGTAGGATCGAGAGCAGAAATTCTCGAATATATATCCGAAAAAATTGTAGTTGAATTGGATCAACAGTTATCAATGGAATTGCGATCGAGATTCTTAAAAACGAGTTTCCGAAATTTGGTGTTAAACGGCGATTTGTTATTTATTGATTGTGATACTTTAATAACCTGCCCTCTTAACGAAATTGATAATTGTAGTTTTGAAATAGGAGCAGTTTTGGATTCGCACCTACCAATTCGTAAATATAACAAATCAATCTATAATCATATTGAAAGTCGAGCAAAAGTTGTTGGTTGGGATATTTCCAAAGAAGAATATTATTTTAATAGTGGGGTTGTTTTTGTGAAAGATAATGAGAAAACAAAATTATTTTTCAGGAAATGGAATTCAGCTATGTTTGAAACACCAAATAAAACCTTTATTGGCGATCAACCTTATTTTGCATTAATAAATATAGAATTTGGGCACTTAATTCAAGAACTTGATGAAGTTTGGAATTGTGTTATGTACACTCAGCCATTGTTTGATAAACAAGCGAAAATAATGCATTTTTCTTCTTATCAAAATATGTCCTATGTGTTTGGTCATGCTTTTTTGCAAAAGCTTAAGACAGAGGGATTAAAGACAAATGATTTTGCAAAATTCTCGATATTTCATCCTCACTCTACTTATATTCCGTTTGATAATACGATATACCAATTTCGATTAAAAGATTTTGGTTTAATGATGTTGGAAATTCGAAGAACTGTTATAAAATTGACGAAATATATTGGAACAAGTTACGATTACTATATTCCGGCAAAAGGAATCTACAAAGTGGTACGATTCTTCTTCACAAACCGACAATTTACATTAGGAGCATTGGTACTTATGTTATTTAAGTTTTATAAAACAAAGCTAAATAGAAATTATAAGTTCGTTTCAAATATTTGCATAAACGAAAATGAAATTTAAGTAAATTTGGTTTGAATTTCTAATTAAAACATGATTAAAGTTTCAGTAATACTTCCTGTTTTCAATCCCGGATATAGTTTGATACAATGCCTTGAAACATTGGTTAATCAAACTTTACACGAGATTGAAATAATATGCATTCTTGATTTACCAACCGATGGAAGTGATAAAATTGCAGCCGGTTATGCTGCAAAAGACGACCGGATAAAGTTAATCTACAACGAGCAGAACAAAGGTGTGTCTGAGAGTAGAAACATTGGCATGGCAATAGCTCAGGGCGAATACATTGGTTTCTCCGATCACGATGACATCAGAAGCCTTGAAATGTACGAATTACTCTATTTAAATGCAAAGAAAAATGATTCGGACATTGTTTTTAGTGACTCAATTATCAGAAAAGATGATTCCAACGAGATAGTTAAATACGACGATCCGAACAGAGATGGTATAATACGATCAGTTATTTTACCAATGGATTTAAATAATAATTATTTATGCAAAAGCGTTTGGGGTTCGATTTATAAAAAAAAGTATTTGCAGGATAACAATTTTATTTTCACTGACAGAGATGTTTGCTTTTCAGAAGATACACTATTTAATCTAAAAGCGTTTCTGAAAACTACGAAAATCTCATATATCGATAAACCGCTTTATGTTTGGATTAAGCACGAAAATAGTTTGTCAGAACAATGGACTTGCAATATCGGATTAAAATTACTTAGCTTTTTTGAATTAATGTATGAAGATTTGGTAAATGCTAAGCAATTTGATGATTATTTTAATGAATGGTCCGTTTTAATTGAGGATTCGTTGAGAGTTAATCTCTATCATTTTGAGAGATTAGTTTTGAAAGATAAAAGAAGATTAGCCAAACTATTGTATATTAGCGGAATCCCGGTTTTTGGGCATTTTAATGAATTGAAGTTGTTAAGTAAAAAACGAATTAAACTATATTTCTTTGTTTTAAAACTTTATTCGGACTATTGGCTACAGAGAAATATATTTACAAAGCAAAATAATTAAATAGAAATGAAGCTTTCCATCATAGTCCCGATTTATAATGTTGAGGCATACCTTCCAAGCTGTTTGGATAGCCTGCTGGAACAGGATATTTCACATAATGATTACGAAATCATTTGTGTGAATGACTGTTCGCCCGATAATTCGAGATCTGTAGTGCTGGATTATCAAAAGAAATTCTCCAATATCAGATTAATCGATCATAAGGAAAATAAAAAATTAAGTGCGGCACGCAATACCGGTTTTGATAAAGCAAAAGGAGATTTAATCTGGTTTGTTGACTCAGATGATATGGTACAACCAAATTGTCTGGCAGATATTCTGTTAAAATCTCAAAATACTGAGGTTTTATTATTTAATTTTAATAAATGTGATATTGAAAATAAAATAATCGAAGAAGCAGCTGTATTTCGGAATAGCACTATCCAAACAGGAATAGAGTTTGTTAATGATACTTTCGGCAGCTCTTTTGTTTATCATATTGGATTTGTTTGGCGAATGATTTTTTCTGCAAAATATCTTCGTGCTATACATGCTAAATTTCCCGAAGGAGTTTTTTGGGAAGATACTGTGTATATGCCCCGTACCATAATATTAGCCGAAAGAGTAGCATCAATAGCCAATTCGTATTACATTTACCGAACCAACGCAGCTTCAATCACGCAAGTCACAAATCGTGAACACAGGGCTGATTTGCTTTATCAGTTTGCTTTTAATACCGGTTCTGATTTAATTGCCTTTTCAAAAGAAATTGAAGGTTTGTATCCCGAAATGTCGAAAGTGTTTTTTGACCGCTCGAAATGGTATATTAATAGTTTTGGGTATCGCATACTTCGGGCTGATAGTAAGCAAATCAGATTGTTTTTTGAGTTAATTTCAAAAAACAGAGAATTCGTTTTAACACTAATGCCTTTTATGACTAAATTCAACCGTTTTCTGTGCGAAAATCAAAAGTTGGGATTTATACTTACAAGAATCATTTCTCCACTTTATAAACTGAAGAATAAATTAAAATAATATGAATTCGTCTTTTCAAACCCCGATACTACTTCTTACGTTTAATCGCCCCATTCATACCCAAAAGGTGTTTGACGAGATTAAAAAGCAAAAACCTGCCCGTTTATTTGTTTTTCAGGATGGAGTGCGTGCCGGAAACAAAACGGATATTGAAAAATCCGGGGCGGTTCAGGCTATTTTCCAAAATTCTATTGACTGGGAATGTGAGTTAAAAACCAATTTCTCCGAAATTAATCTTGGCTGCGGTCAGGGACCGGCCACAGGTATTTCGTGGTTTTTTGAGCATGTTGATCAGGGTTTGATTTTTGAAGATGATGCAGTTCCTGCCCCCGATTTTTTTGATTATGCTGCTGAATTATTGCAAAAATATAAAGATGTTGATTCTGTGAAAGTGATTGGCAGCATGAATTTAAATGGAAAATCCTATGGCGATGGATCGTATCATTTCAGTATGGTTAATCGTAATTTGTGTGCCTGGGCTACCTGGAAAAGAGCATGGTCAGGTTTTGACTATTATATGAAAGATGTGACGAGGAAAGATTTGAGGCGTTCTATGGATTTTTACCACGTTACTCTTCGCGAAAAAGATTATTGGTGCGACCGCTTAGATGAAATTCATAAAGATTGTTTGAATAATTCAAGCTGGGATATGCAGTTTATTATGTCTGTCTGGCTGAATGGGGGTATCGGAATTTTTCCAAATGTAAATCTTTCATCTAATATAGGTTTTGATATGGAAGGGACACATGCTAATACCGATGATAATCTGGCTGCAAATATCGGGCTTAATGAAATTTTGCCATTAATTCATCCTAAGTCAATTAAAATTAACAGAATTGCAGATTTGAATTATCATAAACTCTATTTTCAACCTTTTGAATATGGTTTGAAAGGCTTGAAGCGTTGGCCATTTAGAATGAATAAAAAAATTAAACGATTTTTTGGAATTAAAGGTAGCTGGATAAAAAAATGAAAAAGAAAATATTCTATTTTTTGCAAAAACTGATAGGCTTAATCCTAAATAAGCCCATTATTCCCGATGGTAAAGTGTCCGGGTATTCAATACTTAAATCGCAAAAAGCTAATTTTAAGGCTTCTGAAAAGGTGAAATACGAAGCCCCGTTTTTCTTTAGCGATGTAGAAGTTGGTGATTATACAGTCATAAAAAATAACGTTGTGATAAACAATACTGTTATCGGGAAATTTTCATCAATTGGTGCGGGATTTATGTGTGGAATGGGTATTCATCCCACCAATGGAATCAGCACCAACGCCATGTTTTATTCTACTTCGGGAATTAATGGTTATAGTTTGGTTACCGAAACCAAAATTGTCGAAAACAAGCCTGTAGTTATTGGTAATGATGTGTATATTGGTATAAATGTCACCATTTTGGATGGAGTTACAATTGGTGATGGAGCGATGATAGGAGCGGGTGCTGTGGTAACAAAAGATATAGCACCTTATGCTATAGCAGTAGGAGTGCCTGCAAAAGTTGTAAAATACCGTTTCGAACAAAATCAGATCGAAAAATTACTTAAAATTAAATGGTGGAATTTTGCTGACGAAAAATTGCAGGAGGTTGAAAAGTATTTTTTTGATATTGATTTGTTTATAGAAAAATCGAGTGCTAATATTGATAATTAAATAGCATGGCCAAGTTTAAATTTTTTTACCTGTTACTTTTTTGTTTTATCTCATTTCAGGGTATTTCCGGAAAAATGAAGGTTGTTTTTCGTTACGATGATTTTATTCTTAAAACTGATAAAGTTAACGAACAGGTAGTCAGAACATTTCAGGATAATCACATTCCTTTGGTTTTGGGTGTGATTCCCTGTGATTCCAATGAAAATTTTATTCTTGAAAAACCTTATTTATTTTTACCGGTATTAAAAACCGGTTTGAAAAATAATTCAATTGAAATAGCCTTACATGGTTTGACACATCAGCAAATTGTACGTGGTGAATTTGATGGGATTAGCATGACAGAACAGAACAGACGAATACAAAAGGGAAAGAGCTTCTTAGACTCTGTTTTTCAAACAAATATCAAAACTTTTATTCCTCCGTTTAACTCTTATGATAAAAACACATTGCAGGTATTGGTAAACAACAGATTTACAGTCATTTCATCAGCCTTATGTTTCGGTCAGTCTACTGTAAATGCTGAATTGCAGTATGCTCCCGAAACCATTGAAAACTTCAAAGAGTTAATACCGGTCTTAACCCGAAACAGGAATAGAAATGGAGTTGTGATAGTGATGTTTCACGACTATACCTTTAAAAAGAATTATAGTATTTCTGAGTTGCAAACCGTTTTAGAGTCTGTTAATAAGTTGGACTTTGTAACATGCACCACATTCAACAAACTGGGTGAAGGTTCTGAACAGTTAGATGAGAGACGAATAAATGCTAATCTGGAAAGTAATTTACTCTCAAAAAAACTCAAATTGAATGCTGTAATTCAAACAACGGTTTTTGCTTCTACGATTCGAATTGTAAATTTAATTGCTTATTTGCTATTGTCAGTATTCTTCTACTTTTTGACATACTTGATATTTTCAAAAAACAAAAAAATAAGAACTTACAGACATGCAATATGTCTGTTAATGGTAATTGTTCCGACCGGATTATTTGTGTGGTTTCATGTGCTTACACCCATGGTTTTGCTTGCTTTTGCGGTTTCACTATCAGTAATGGTCTCACTATTTTCGAAATTTAAATGAAAAACAAATAAGAAATGCCCATACTGACTATTATAACAATTAATTACAATAATGCTGAAGGTTTACAGAAAACCATGGAAAGCATTCTGAATCAAACTTCAAATGATTTTGAATACATTATAGTTGATGGCAAGTCTGGCGATGCTAGTGTGGAAATAATTCGAAAGTTTGAAGGTTTGAAAGTTCGTGACTTTTTATGGATTAGTGAGAAAGATTTGGGCATTTACCATGCCATGAACAAAGGAATCGAGTTGGCTAAAGGAGAATATATTCAGTTCGTCAACTCGGGTGATTTGTTGGCAGCCAATGATGTGACTGCCCGAATGCTTGAAAAACTGGAGGTTCTGAGATCAGAATCAGAGGTCAACATACTCTATGGAAATATGTTAAAGCCATACAAAGGCAAAATAATACAGGACAAAGGATTTGCCGGCAGGCAGCCTGCGATGCATGATTTTTATAATGGCACACTTAATCACTCCCCAACTTATATAAAGCGCTCATTATTTGATAAATATGGCTTGTACGACCAAAATCTGAAAATTGTTTCGGATTGGAAATGGTTTTTGCAGGCGATTGCATTTAACCAAATTCAGATTGCTTATTATGATATTGATGTAACCATTTTTGACTTGACAGGTATAAGTACAGTCAATTCTTCGCTTGACAAAGCTGAACGCCGCCGCGTACTCGAAGAAATGTTGCCACTTTCGGTATTGCACGATTACGATCAATATGCTTACTCCATGAATCAGTTGAAAAGAATAAACCGCTATTGGATTAGTCGTAAATTATTTTTCTTAATGGAACGAATGTTGTTTAAAATGGAAAAAAGGTTTTAAAGTAGCAATTTAATTATGAGTAATGATATGACTAAAAATTTAGAATCATTTAGTTTGATAAAAAATACATGAAATCATTATTAAGATTATATGCTGAAATTATTCAAATTAGAAAACTTATTAATCCTGATGACTTTTCGAATGTTAAGAACTATCTCAATACGCATTTTAAAATTATAAATCAATACAACATATTAAATACAAACATGGGTTGTGTAAAGAAATATCTTTATATTATTTACCAATAGGTATTTATTTAATTTACTTGTTTACTCCATAATTTTAAAACGAAATTTATTTGCTCATAAAATTAAGTAATTTATTTCATTTATAACATAATACAATTTGTGAAAAACATCTATTATGGGAAATTCAACAATGGTTTCGGTACTAATTTGTACCTATAATCAGGAAGATACTATATCACAAACAATAGACTCTGTCTTGATTCAGGATGTGAATTTTGATTTCGAGATTATTATCGGAGATGATTGTAGTACCGACAATACTCCTCAAATTTGTGAAGCATATCAAAAAAAACATCCACATTTGATAAAATTGGCTCACATTAGCAGGAATGTTGGTGTTGTGCAGAATTGGTTAACATGTGTAGCTCTGTCCAACGGAAAATTTATTACCAGCTGTGCCGGCGATGATTTTTGGCATAATACCCAAAAGCTTCAGATTCAGATTGATTACATGGAGCAACACCCCGAATGCGGGGTGTTGCATACCGATTATAATATACTGAATTCGGTAACTAACGAGCTTGTTGAATTTAATAATAAACAAAGAAATACCCTTATTCCTGAAGGAAAACAACAGAAAAATATATTTAACGGTGGACTTAAGATATGTGCTCCAACTGCCTGCATCCGAAAATCATTGTTTGATAAATATGTGCCTGTTGATAAATATGTTGAGTTAAATTTTCCGATTGAAGACTGGCCAACCTGGATAATTCTATCGGCATATTCCGACATCAATTATCTTCCGGTTTCTACGGTTACATACCGGCACGGACATGAATCGCTCAGTAATTCAGCGAGTTATCCTAAAATTGTTGCCCGATTTAAAAGGGAAAAATTAATGTATCAATTTTTGTGCGAGTTGTTCCCCACTGATCTTCCATTCGATGCAAAGGGCTATGATGTGTACGTTCAAGCTGTACTTTTGAATACAGCATTTAAGAACAATGATTACCTTCATGCTAAAGAATACGGTAAATTACTTTTTCAGTCGGGTGTAAAGAATTTAAAAGTTTTTTCGGCTCTTAACCCCATTTTATTTTACATTTACACAATTTTAAAAGAAACAAGAAAATGATTTTCAATAGTATATATAAGTAGTGAAAATGATATAATGTCCCATTTAATACAAAAAATCAAACACATAGTTCACATAGTGACATAGCCTTACATAGAAAAACTAAAAATTAGCTAACATAGTGTCATAGCTTATTCAACAGAACTATATGTACTATGTTTTCAAAGAAATATACTCTGTGTAACTATGTAACTAAATGTAACTATGTGATTAAAAAACAGGACATTTAATTATTCCTCTTACTTAAACGCGATCAAAGGTTTTTTATAATAGTCAAAATATTGTAAGGCAACAACGAATAATGAAATTACTTAGTATTATTGTTCCGGTTTATAATGTCGAGAAATATCTGTCAAAATGTCTTGATAGTTTATTAGCTCAGGATATTCCGGTTTCCGATTACGAAATTATAATTGTAAATGATGGCTCAACCGACGGCAGCTTAGTCATTGCAGAATCCTATTGTCAAACAAATTCAAATATCCGGGTAATCTCGCAATCAAACAAAGGTTTAGGTGGAGCGAGAAATACCGGTATACGTTCATCAGAAGGTAAGTATTTGTTTTTTGTGGATTCAGATGATACTATTCAGAAAAATACCTTAAAGCCTTTGTTGGAATGTATGGAATCAAAGAAACCTGAAGTTTTGAGATTTAATCATGAGGCCGTTGACGAAGATGGAAAAATAATTCCAAAGACCAAAAATGCGACAAAAAATACCGTTTTTAGTGAAAAAATTGTAGATGGTGAAACATTTTTGTCGGAATACCTCGGATGGGCCTGTTATGTTTGGGCTTTCATGTTCGATGCATCTTTCATAAAAAGTAATGCATTATTTTTTGAGGAAAATTTGTATATTGAAGATGTTGAATGGATAATACGATTGATGCCCAAAGTTAAACGCGTTTGTTCGCTTAACTTGCTGGTTTATTATTATTTACAGCGAATAGGGTCAATAACCCAAAGTGTTCAGACTGAAAAACGGAACAAACTTTTACATGATGGTTTATTTGTGTTAAGTAAATTGAATTTATTATCGAAGGAAACCCAAAACCGAAAAACCAAATTGTGGGCAGAAGGGATGATATCAATTTCGTTAATGTGGATTTTAGATTTTCTTTCGAATGAAACATCAGCGAAGAGAAAAACAGTAATTAATGGTTTTAAAAATGATGGAATTTTACCTTTAACAGCCTATCATTTCACCAACAAACAATTGTTGAATGTTTTGCTGATAAACCTGAGTCCTGATCTTTACTGCTATTTGAGAAAGAAATAAAACCGAAAAACAGCAATTATAAACTGAGTAACCAATTATAAATCAGATGAATATAATCAGAAAAATATTAGATGTTCTGAGAGGAGAGCAATCACTCGAAAAATTAATTAACAAGGGTCTTAAAGTAGGCAAAAATTTCAGCCGAATGTCCGGTGTTATTATTGACCCATCTCATTGTTGGCATATCGAAATAGGTGATGATGTGATTTTAGCTCCTAAAGTACATATTTTGGCTCACGATGCAAGTACGAAACTATTTCTGAATTATACACGAATTGCCAATGTTAAAATCGGCAATCGTGTATTTATTGGTGCCGGAAGCATTATTTTGCCCGGAGTGAGTATTGGCAACAATGTGGTTATTGGTGCCGGAAGTGTGGTTTCGAAAGATATTGCTTCTGATTCAGTTGCCGTGGGAATACCTGCAAAGATTATTTGTAGTTTAGATGAATATCTTGAAAAAGAGAAGCTGAAAATGAATGAAAATAATGTTTTTAACGGGGACTTCACGATGAGAAATCCCGATTTTTCAACCGAACAGCAGAATAAAATGATTCAATCCTGCCAAACCTTCGGAGAAGCATTTGTAGAATGAAAGTTATACCGATTGTACAAACAATATAGCCCTATTTCGACTTTGTCTTATTGTTCTATTTGTTTGTAGACATCGGCATTAACAACAGTAGACCTGAAAATGACTTTGGGTCATTTTATATGTACAGTTGGTATTAAATGACATTTGAATTTTTTTGTTGATAAAATGAAGGTAAAAATCGCATATTTGTTGGGTTCGTTGAATCGTGGAGGTACTGAAACCCTGCTATTGGATGTGTTTCGAAATGCAAAGGAAAACCACCTGAATGCAATTGGAATTTACCGAAAATCAGGAGCTTTGGAAACTGATTTCCTCGGCAGTGGAATAACTATGCTTAATCTGCCAACCGGTAGAAATACAGTAAGTTATATTTTAAAACTTCGCAGATTGCTGTTGAAAAATGACATTCAGGTGGTTCATGCCCAACAGCCGATAGATGCATTTTATGCCCGCTTAGCCTCTTTTGGAACACGGATTAAAGTTGTACTGACTTTTCATGGCTACGACTTTAATGAAAGTAAATTGGGAACAGCCATTCTAAAACAGGCGATTAATCACAGCGATGCCAATGTATTTGTTAGTGATACTCAGCGTCAGTATTATGTCGAAAAATACAGGCTTAAAGTTGAAAATCAGCATGTTATTTACAATGGAATTTCGTTTGATAAGCTTGATTGTATTCCTGAGATTTCGGCAGATCAGGTGGATATCAAATTAAGAGATGAACTTCAGCTCAACCCCAACACTCTGTTATTGGGGACTGTTGGCAACTTTGTTCCCGGACGCGATCAGTTTAGCTTGTGTCGATTTGTAAAACTGCTTGACGAGCAAAAAGTTGATTTTCATTTCGTATTTGTAGGGAAAAAATCGGAAGCTAATCCCCGGCTTTATGATGATTGTTATAATTTTTGTAAAGCGAATAATTTGCTGACCAAAATAAGCTTTTTAGGCTCAAGAAATGATGTGCCGTCTATCCTGAAGCAGCTTGATGCTTTCTTCTTTTCGACCGATCACGATACTTTTGGAATTGCAGTAGTGGAAGCCATGGCAGCAGCTATTCCTGTTTTTGTTAATGATTGGGAGGTGATGAACGAAATAACTTCCTCTGGAAAATACGCTACAGTATATAAAACAAAGGATGAAGCCGGTTTACTTCGGGAATTTATGCTATTTTTGCAAAACAAAAAAAACTACGAGTCCAAAGCCACAGAAGCAGCCAGATTTTCCCGCGACTGTTACAGCATTGAAAAACATATTGAGAAGCTGAAAAATTTATATACTTCACTTTTAATTTTTTAATTTTTTGTATAAATCACTGAAATTCAGATTGAATGCTTAACTATTTCCCTAAATTTTTTACTTCAAAAGCGATATCAATATACTTTGCTGCATTGCTTATTTCTAATATTGTGTTTTTTAACCATATATTAAATTTTAAGTGGTGGATTTTCGGAATGGTTGAAGTTTTAGCTTTTTTCTATTACTCTAACGAAATTACCCGAAAATGGCAAAAGTATAAGGAAGAGCGATTTTTGAAAAAGGTATTAAGTACCGCTTTTTTTATTCGGTTAAGTTGGATGATAATTGCTTACATATTTTATAATGTAATGAACGGTAACTCTTTTGAGTTTGACTCTGCTGACGCAATCGGGTATAATCAGGATGGTATGGATGTTGCGTCACTACTTCATTCGGGAGAATTAGCCAAGTATTTTGTGTATATGAAGGGACGCTATTCGGATATGGGTTATTCCCTGTATTTGGGAAGTCAGTATTATTTTACAGATAACTCAATAATAATAGCCCGATTAATAAAATGTCTGATTGGAGCTTATACTTGTACAATTATTTACAAATTCAGCAAAAGAAATTTTAATGAAGATGTGGCCCGGATGGCAACTATTTTTTGTATGTTAATGCCAAATCTGATACTTTATTCGGGTTTGCATACGAAAGAAGTGGAAATGTTGTTTCTGACTGTTTTGTTTATGGATCGGGCAGATTTAATGCTACGGAACCGGAACTTCAATTTTGCGGAAATAGCACCTCCGCTTTTACTGGCAGCTTCTCTGTTCTTTTTTCGAACAGTATTAGGAGCTACAGCAATTTTTGCATTGTTTACAGCTATTCTTTTTACACCCAATAAAATTTTAAATTTTGGAAAACGTTTAGTTCTATTTATCTGGATTCTTGGGGTAGTTGCTTATTTTGTGGGAGGCACAATCAGCAATGAAGTTGAAAGTGTGTGGAAGAGCAGGGGTAACAATCAGTCATTATCGATGAATATGAGAGCAACTGAGGTGAATGGGAATAAATTCGCTAAATATATGACCGGGGCTATTTTTGCACCCATGATTTTTGCCATTCCTTTTCCTACAGTTATTGAAACTCCAAAACAGGAAAATCAGAAGCTGATTAATGGTGGTAATTATGTGAAAAATATAATGGCTTTTTTTCTGCTGATAGCTGTGATTTATATAATTAAGGCAGGAAAATGGAGAGATTATCTTTTGTTAGGAACGTTTATAATAGGATATCTTGCGATTTTAACAATGAGTGCCTTTGCTCAGGCCGAACGGTTTCATCAACCGGTACTACCCTTTGAACTCGTAATTGCTGCTTATGGAATAAGTGTTATCACAAAGAAACAAAAGAAATATTATACATGGTGGTTAACATTGATTTTTCTTGCTGTTGTGGCGTGGAGCTGGTTTAAACTGGCAGGTAGAGGAATGGCCTGAAAATAGTTTATAATTTATAGTTAATAGTTTATAATTGAAGAATGCGAATATTAGTGGTTTGCAGTAAAAATTCGGGAAAGGTAGCGCCGTTTATTACGGAGCAGGTCGATTCATTGAGTAAGACAGGACTTATCATTGATTATTTTACTATTCAAGGCAAAGGTTTTTTTGGGTATCTTAAAAATTTAGATAAGTTAAATTTAAAAATTTCAGAATTTAATCCCACTGTAATTCATGCACATTATGGACTTTCGGGTTTAATGGCTAACCTGCAACGAAAAGTTCCGGTAGTAACTACTTATCACGGAAGCGACATTAATAATGCGAAGGTTTATCCGTTTTCTAAAATATGTATCCTGTTGTCGGCATTTAATATTTTTGTGTCGGAAAAGAATATGATTAGGGCTCCTCAATCCATCAAAAGGGACTTAAAGAAAGTGTTAATCCCTTGTGGGGTGAATATTGATTTATTTAAACCCATTGATAAAGAGGCTGCACGGAAGAAATTGGGTTTGAATTTTGAAAAAAAACTTGTTTTGTTTGCCGGCGCGTTCCAAAATAAGGTTAAGAATGCAAGCCTGGCACAACAGGCAGTGGCATCGCTTCACGATGTGGAATTATTGGAACTCAACGGGTTTACACGCGATCAGGTGGCTTTGCTAATGAATGCTGTTGATTGTGTTTTGATGACAAGTTTTACCGAGGGTTCTCCGCAGTTTATTAAAGAAGCAATGGCTTGTAACTGTCCCATAGTTTCGGTTAATGTAGGAGATGTTTCTGAACTTATCGAAGGCGTTGATGGTTGTTTTATGAGTTCATACGATTTAGTAGATGTTGAAAATAAACTAAAGCTGGCTTTGACATTTAACGAAAAAACCGAAGGACGACAACAAATTATTGATAAAGGATTAGATACCGAAACTGTGGCAAAACGGATTGTTCGGGTATACGAAAAAGTGATAAATAATTGATTACAATTGATAATTACTAAAACTACATGAAAACAGTTTACCTACTTCTTTATTATGGTTTTGCACGGTTTCTTCCCAAGTCGACAGTGCCGGTAATCGGTCGTATTTCAATGAAATTCAGAGGCTGGCTTTGTCGAAAATTGTTCAAAAGTTGTGGTTCTAAATTAGTTGTCGAAAACAATGCATACTTTGGTAATGGAAATGATTTTTCGGTGGGCAATGAAGCGGCATTGGGAGCTAATTTTAAATGTATCAACCGGGTTGTAAGCATAGGAAATCATTTAATGATGGCCGAAGATGTTATTTTCATTGGTGGCGGTCATGATTTTTCGAGAATTGATATTCCGATGGGTCATCAACCGGCATTGCCCAAAACAACTTTACTTATTGAAGATGATGTGTGGATTGGATCAAGAGCTATGATTCTTCCGGGTTGTAAGCATATTGCTAAAGGTGCTATTATTGGTGCCGGTTCAGTTGTGACAAGGGATGTGCCTGAATATGCAATTGTGGGAGGTAATCCTGCCGGTATTATAAAATACAGAAAAAACTAATTCACAAAAATATTGGCGTTACAATGACAGTATATACCGGCATTTCTGAAATAAATCGTGAAGAATGGGAAGAATTAGTTAAGATTTCGCCTAGTGCATCTTTCTTTCAAACACCTGAATGCTATGATTTCTTTGATTCTTTATCTTTCCTGAAGCCTTTTGTATACGCCGTTTCGGAAAATGATACGCTTGTTGGTGTGGTTTGTGGATATGTAATTTCTGATGGTTTTTTCCTGAAAAATTATTTAAGCAGAAGGGCAATTATTTGTAGTGGCCCAATGCTTCATCCCGATATTTCAAATCAGGCCCTTAGTTTTTTGTTAAATTCAATTAAAAAAGAGCTTAAGAATAAAGTTATATATTTAGAATTCAGAAATTATGTTGATTATTCAGCATATAAAACTGTTTTTAAAGCGGCAGGCTTCGAATATCACAAACATCTTAATTTTCATATTGCAACACCGAATGAAGAGTTTGCATTAATGCAACTCAATACCACCAAACGCAGGGATGTGAAATTAACCCGAAAAAATGGTGCCGACTGGTTCGAAACCAGGAGTCATATTGATCTGGTTGATTATTACAAATTGTTGGAAGATTTATATAAAAACAAAGTTAAAACTCCATTATTTCCATTCGAGTTTTTTGAAAAACTGATTCAACTTCCTCACGGGAAACTGTTCGTGGTTAAATATGAAGGTAAGGTGATTGGCGGTAGTGTGTGTGTAGTATTAGACGGACGAATTTTATACGAATGGTTTGTGTGCGGACTTGATGGAAAAGCTAAGAATATTTTTCCTTCAACAGTAGCAACCTGGGCTGCCATTCAATATGCAGCTCAGAATGGAATGAGCCGATTTGATATGATGGGTGCCGGTAAACCGGGTGATGATTACGGAGTCAGAGAATTTAAGTCGAAGTTTGGTGGCGAATTAGTCGAACATGGAAGGTTCATTATTGTTTTTGATAAACTTTTGTATACTATCGGTAAAAAAGGAGTTCAATTCTATAAAAACGGATTCAGGAAAACGGAACCACCTTTAAAAACCGATTCAAATTATTCTATCGAAACAAATCCTCTTAAAATTGATAAGCAATCGTGGGTTGATTTTGTGCAAAATCATCCAAACGGAAACATTTTTCACACGCCCGAAATGTATGTTGTTTATCTTAATACTCCCAAATTCAGCCCTTTAGTATTGATTGCGACCGATAAAAACGACACTGTAGCAGGTTGCCTGATGTCGGTAATACAACGTGAATACAGTGGTTTGTTTGGTGAGTTTACTACCCGATCAATTATCATGGGTGGGCCTTTGACCGAAAATAATTCAACTCTGATTGCTGATGCTTTGCTTCGAAAGTATAACGAAATTATTAAATCGAAAGCCATCTATTCACAATTTAGGAATTTATTTGATTTAACAGTATTTGAAAATGTTTTTGTTAAAAATGGATATCATTTTGATGAGCACCTTGACATCTTCCTTGATTTAACACTTAGTGTAGCGGATCTTGAGCAAAATTTACATAAGGAAAGAAGACGCAACATTGCGAAAGCAGAAAAAGAAGGGTTGGTTTTCAAACAACTTAATGATTTAGATGAAATTAATGCCGTAATAGTATTATTGAAAAAGACCTACGATCGTGCTAAAGTGCCCATGTCGTATGATGAATTATTTGTTCAATCCAAAAAGTTGTTAGGCGAAAAAGTGAATTTTTTTGGAGCTTATTATGATGGAATAATGATTGCCGGACAGGTTCGCTTATGCTATAATGATACCGTATATGCCTGGTATTCGGGAAGTGATGCCAATTACCTGAATAAGAGGCCGAATGATTTTTTGCTATGGAATGTTATATTATGGTCGAAAGAACATAAGTTCAAAGTGTTTGATTTTGGAGGAGCCGGAACTCCGAATGTCCCTTATGGTGTACGTGATTATAAACTGAAATTCGGTGGAAAATTAGTGGAATTCGGACGTTATGAGATTGTACACAAAAGCGTTTTGATGATTATTGGACAATGGGCATATAAACTTTATAAAAAATTTAAAAAATGAATATATTAATAGAAATAGGTCATCCGGCTCATGTGTATAAATTGTTGGCAACAATTAAAACATTAGAAACACATAAACATAAAGTTATTGTTGTTACAAAAGATATTTCATCAATCAAATTCCTTCTGACCAGGTTTGATATTAAATACCGGGTTTTAGGAAGTAAAAAGGATAGTTTATTTGGCAAATCCCTGTTGCAATTATTGTATAATATCCGTTGTTTTTTTATTCTTAAATCGGAAAAGATCGATTTAATGGTCGGTAGCTTAACTGCTTCTTTTATGACCAGAATTACCAAAATACCCTCTTTGTTATTCGATGACGACGATGATGAAGTTGAGCCGTTAATGGTTAAATATGTTCATCCCTATATTTCTGCAATTCTTTCGCCCGATGCCCTGCTTGGAAAACGTTTCAGGAAAGATACAGTTTATTATTCGGGCTATCACGAGTTAGCTTATTTACACCCGAATCGGTTTACGCCCGATTCAACTATTTTCGATGAGATAGGACTGAAGGAAGGTGAGCCTTATTTCGTGATGCGTTTTAATGTATTTAAAGCTCACCACGATATTGGAATACATGGTTTATCCATTGAAAACAAACGAAAGTTGATTGCATTGTTAGAGAAAAAAGGGAAAGTGTTTATCACTACCGAACGTAATATTGACGAAGAATTTAAGAAATATCAATTGAAACTTTCGCCGGAAAAAGTGCATTCCTTACTTTATTATGCCACTATGCTTATTGGCGACAGTCAGACTATGACTTCTGAAGCGGCTGTGTTGGGAACTCCATCAATCCGAAGTAATTCGTTTGTGGGACGAATAGAATATCTCGAAGAGGAAGAACATAAATATAAGCTTACTTATGGATTTTTACCGGAGAATGCTGAAGCTATGTTTCAGAAAATCGATGAATTGCTTGCCATGCCCGACTTAAAACCTGAATGGCAAAAACGGAGACAGTTGATGTTAAAGGACAAAATAGATGTTTCGGCTTTTTATGTTTGGTTTATCGAAAACTATCCTGAAAGTTTAAAAATAATGAAAGAAGACCCGGAATATCAATACCGGTTTAAGTAACACACAGAAAAATATGAAAAAACTGATTTTAGTGGCCGGAGCCAGACCTAATTTTATGAAAATCGCACCTTTGATGCATGCATTGAAAGGACATAAAAGCATTCAGCCGGTGTTGGTGCATACCGGGCAGCATTACGATGTGAAAATGTCGGGTCAGTTTTTCGAAGAATTGAATATTCCTGCACCGGATATGAATCTGGAGGTCGGTTCGGCTAGTCATGCAGTGCAAACTGCCCGAATCATGGAAGGCTTTGAACAGGTTTGTTTGAAAGAACAGCCTGATTATGTATTAGTAGTAGGAGATGTGAACAGCACAGCTGCCTGTACCTTGGTGGCTTCGAAAATGGGAATAAAAACGATACATTACGAAGCAGGATTGCGAAGTAATGACCGGACGATGCCTGAAGAAATAAACCGCTTAGTAACCGATGCTATCAGTGATATTTTTATAACAACCAGTGTGGATGCAGATGAAAATTTGTTGCATGAAGGAATTCCAGTGGAAAAGATACACATGCTTGGCAACCTCATGATAGATTCCCTGGTTGAGCAATTATCTAAAGCCCGACAAACTAATTTGACATTTAAGTTACTCAACAGAGCGACTGATATACAACTTGGCAAGGATTTTTTTGAAGACAATTACGGCGTCCTGACTTTTCACCGTCCGGGAAATGTGGATGAGAAAGAAAGCCTCACCCAATTGGTTCAATTATGGGGCGAAATTTCGAATCAGATTCCTTTGGTTTTTCCCGTTCATCCCCGAACGTATAAAAACATTCTTCAATTTGGCTTGCAAGCACTTATCGACAGCTACCCGAATTTGTTCTTTATTGAACCACTCGGTTATCTACAATTTATACATTTAGTGAGTCGGTCTGCTTTTGCTTTAACAGATTCAGGAGGCATACAGGAAGAAACTACTTACTTGAATATTCCTTGTTTGACTGTGCGTCCCAATACTGAACGGCCAGTAACGGTATGGGAGGGAAGCAATAAACTTATAAAAGTGGATGAAATTGTATCTGAAGTAGATTTGATAATTCAGGGAAAAGGAAAACATGGGACTGTACCAAAATACTGGGATGGGCAAACAGCCTTACGAATAGTGGAGCTGGTTAGTAGTTTGTAGTTTATAATTAATTGAATGGCGGTGAAAAAGTTTGTTGCACCTTATATAGAGGAATTAATTCATGCCTGTAAAGGTTATACCGAAATTGGTACTAATTTTTACATGGAGAAACTTGTTGCCATTTTCAATGAATTATTAAAAATTGAAGTGCAGGGCGATGATGATTACCGAAGTATATGGCTGCCTGTTGAATGTGGTTCGATTGAAGACTTTGGGGATTATGAAGAATTCCTCGAATCCGGAGAAGTATCAAATAAACAGGATTTTGAAGAACTGTGGAGGTATTATTATCCTGAAAAACATAAGTGGTTCAGCTTTTCAATAACTCAATATGCCAGTGTTCGTTATTTTTTTATAGATTCAACCCTTGTATTTCAATTAAAAGAAGAGAGTGTATGTGAGCAAAAATATGATTTTCAATCAGATTTAATTGATTGGTTGTCAAGTGCTGTTTCAGAAACAATTTTATTAATCGAAGCTGACATTGATAGCTATAATCACTATATTGATGCGAATTTACCCTATTCGAAACGTACCGGACGAATATTAAGAAAAGATTACTGGGACATTTTTTCTGAGGATGTTGAAGATTTTAAACATTCAATTACCCCGGAAATGGTTGAAAATCTGAACGAAATTAGAAATCATCCTCGAATAGATGAAAATAGCTATTTGTCGGCAATTTCATCGGGAGATTTTTTTCGATTCTGTGAAATTGGGTATGATGCCAATCATTATTTTGATTCTACTAAGAAATTATCATCAAAAGAAAAGTATTTGGCAAAGGCCGATGGTAGGGATTGTGGATTAAGAAAGTTGGATGAATCTTCTGTTGCCGAATTTGCTGATTGGTATAAAAATGAAAAAAATTGTGGTGGTCACCCCTGGGAAATATGCAGGGGAGGCAATTCTACCCATATTTCACTTTATGTTTGTCATGATGATAATGGTTGGTATTTATGGCTTGAAGGAAGTAGCAGAATAAGAGTGGTGGAAACAATTTTAATGGCTGATGCACTTTATAAACTGAAGATACCTTTTACTTTAGGAAAATCAGAGGAAATCTATAAAATGGTATGTGGAAATGATTATATTGGTATTGTTCCTGAAAAAGTTACACCAAGATATTGCCATTCTTATTTTCCACCTGAAGATAAAATTATTGATTTTATGAATTTAGGTAGTGAACGTGTACCGGAATTGATTCAAAAATCATATTGGTATCCATTGGATGCTGTTAAGTTGTCAGATATTCACTAAGAACTGACTCAAAACTCAAAACTATCTATTAATGAAAGATTTCACTCTACATACTTACAGTCAATTATTGCAAGCTTTAAAAAATGCAGACTACACATTCCTGACATTTGAACAATGCTGTGATGGTAAAGCTAATGGAAAGTATGTTATTTTACGTCATGATGTGGACTTGAAGGCAGGTCATTCTCTGGCAACAGCTCAGCTAGAGGCTAAACTTGGAATCGTTGCTTCCTATTATTTTAGAGTAGTTCCTCAGAGTAATCAACCGGAAATAATAAAGGCAATTGCTTTGTTAGGCCATGAAATAGGCTATCATTACGAAGACTTATCGATTTGTAAGGGTAATTTAGAGGAGTCTATAGCACATTTCAGGAAACAATTAGCTCATTTCCGACAGTTCTATCCTGTGAGAACAATTTGTATGCATGGAAGCCCTACTTCCAAATGGGATAATCGTGAACTTTGGAAGACTAATAATTACAGAGATTATGGCATAATTGGTGAACCTTACTTTGATTTTTTGACTGCTAAATCTATAAAAGGAAACTTAACGAAAGTGCCTGTTTATCTTACTGATACCGGTAGAATGTGGGATGGTGATAAATACAATATCCGTGATAAAGTCACAGCCCCAATACCCAATACGAAAGCTTACGAGAAGCCCGAAATTCACTCCACATTTGATTTTATTGAGTGGCTGGGTAAAGGAAATACTTCGAATACTTTAATGATCACCACTCACCCGCAACGCTGGACAGACAGCCCGATGGAATGGATTACAGAATTCATTGCCCAACATCTTAAAAACCTTGTCAAACGCCTTATTACACTTGGTTCTTAGAAGTTGAAAAGATTAATAAATGTATATAAAGTGTTGGTTTAGTATAAAAAAACACAATGAATTGAATCGTCTTAGGCAGTTTTCAAAAATTAAATTCAAAGCTTAATTTTTAATGTGGCAATAACTTTTGGCAATAAATGCCTAAAAATCCTAAGATAGGTAGTATAAAATACTACATAAAAATAGTTTAGAGAAAATATTAAATGCCCACATGTTGTAAATAGTTTATTTCCAAGCTTTTAATTTGGTTATTTTTGATTATATATTATAGGTCCGAAATGAATAAATTGTCAGTTTGGTATGCAGTTGATTCACTGTAGTAAAAACTCTTGTTCCGACCCACAATATACCACAAAATGCTCAATATCAATAGATTACGATAATTAATTACATTTGTGCAGATAAAAATATATCTGTGCAATATGAATCACCACGAGAATACTTTACTCATATGGGTATTAACAATAGCCGGAATCCTTTTGGCTGTGTTGTATTCTCCTCTTGGCAGTCCTGATTTATATCATCCCCGAAAATACTATACAGAAAATCAGTGTGTCAATTTTAACGTAGCTTCTATTAGTCATGGTTCAAAAGATGTCAGTTCGATAAATTCAAAAGTCAGTTCCATAAACTCAAAAGTCAGTTCCATTAATGCTAATGTCGGTTCACTCAGCACTGTAAAAAATTCGCCCAAAGGAAAAGGGAGTAATTCTAATCAGGATGCTGAAATAAATGTACCTGAAGCCTCTAAGAATAAGAAACATTATCAAAGTTCCGGTTCAACGGATTCAAAAACTCAGAATGGGAGGGGAGTTTCAATCAAATTTATTAAACCAATAAGTTCAATTGCCAATTCAGGAACTTCAAATTCCAACACTACGAATTATGCAGGTAATAATGTGGCCAGTAATGGAGGTTCAGGTGAAACAGCCTCAGGAAGTTCTAACAGAAGTTCACATAATTCAGCCAATTCACAAAACACGGGAGTAACATCTGTAAGTGTAAATTTGTCGGCAATGGATTCAACATCGCTTTTGGCCAGTAATTATTCGGCTCAAAAAACAACTGAATTTGTTGATCCGGGTACCGGAGACCCTCTTGGTGATCCTGTCCCAGTTCCTGAAGGTTGGGGATACCTCGCTTTTTTAGCTCTAATTTATAGCCTTTATATTGTGCTAAAAAAGAGAATGGCTGGAATATTAAAGTTGAAAATACAAAATTAGCTTATTCTATCTCTATCCTAAATTCATTTCCTACTATAGTCAGGGTTCATTTAAAGTCAAGAAAATTTTGAAAAAAAAACATAGCAAAACTTTGTAATATCCCTATTCGGGAACAAAGTCTTGCTATGCAAAAGTCTTCTGATTTTTCAAGATATAGTTACTGACATAGTAAGTTGTGAACTACTTCAACTTGGAAGTTCCTGAAAAATAGTATTTTAATTAAATCTGGTGCGCAGAATGGGATTTTCCCATACACGTTAATTTTATTTTTATTCAGCTGTATTTCAATTGGTTACAAATTTAACAAGTAGCGTAAAGTGCTGATAATTTCATTATTTATGCACTGGATTATGCACTCAAAAATGCCGTAATATCAACATTTTGAGTTTTTTTGAGTTAACCCGATGCTTATTTTTTGTCTTATTTTTTTTCTAGAAATTATAATCTGGTATTCCGATCTACAATTTTTATAACATTATAAATCTCTACAACATCATTCAGATTTAAAGTAAAATCGGTAAAATTTTCATTTAGTGGATGACATAATATATCTGCATTCTCTACATTATGATCTGTAATTTGTTTCAAAGTTATGCCATCTGATTTATGAATAATTACAAAATACCAATCTCTAATATGTAGCTTGTGTTGCCAAAGTGGTTTCACCACTTCCCTACACAATAGTTTATCTTTATCACAAATAGCATTTCGAGTTCCATCGTCCATGCTATCTCCATTCACTTCAAAAATTCGATAGTTCCCTTTGAATTTTTTATCAACAATAACCGGTATTGTTGGTAAAGACTCAATATATTCTATATCGCCATATCCTGACGGATAACCACCCTGAGCAAATATTGGAACAAAAGGTACTTGAACAAATTCAATATTTTGAAGAGTCTTTATTTCAGTAAACATTCCATTAAAGTACTGCTGGAGCAAAATTGCATTTGCTTCAGTAGGCCTTGACAAACCACGTGTATATCTCCCGATTGCACTTTCTGAAATTTTAGTCGCCTTAGCAATTTTATAATTAGAATCTTTAGTATCTGCTAAAAGTTGTAGGACTCTATCAACTATGTTTTCACTCATACTGCTGTTTGTTAGCAATTTAATTATTTTACACAGTTATACTCATTCTAAATACTGCTATATTACAGTATTCCTATTTCATATACTGCCAAATGTTAGTATATTTGCACTGTGTTACATTACTAACAGCAAAAGTAATACATTTTATTGTAAATAGCAGATTATGAATGAAAAAATTGAAAAAAAAATGGAAGCAGAAATTTTAGAAAGAAAAGAAGCACTTGAAAGAGCTAGTAATGTAACCGGAATAGAGGCAGAAAGCCTGGACATGGAAGTGGGTGAAAGCAGGGAATTTAATTTGAAAGATATTCAGGCTTATCAACGAATTAAAGTCCGGTTCACTCGATTAAAATCAGAAACTGGTCGCTGCTACGTCACCAACATGAACGGTAATGCAATCAAAGTTACACGTAATGAAGATGAGGAAGTGCGATAATGAATAAGAGAATAACAGAATTAAGATTACTTGAACTTGGAGGTTCATTGGAAGGGATCATGCAAGAGCTGTCGAAAGCGTTCGATGGCCCTGCTCCCAACCCTCGTAAACGCCGAAACTTGAAAAATGCAAGAGTGGCAAAGTATTTAAACGTAATAGATTCAAAAATTGCAAAAAAACAAAGATTATGAGCTACACAACAAATCACGACACAGCTAACAACTGTATGGAACATGATTTTGGTAATGGAAATTCCGTATTAGTTGACAAAAACAGGAACATGGCATATAAGTACCAAAAGACAGTACTAATTGAAAGCATTAGTATAATTGGAATTGGACTGGACAGGTATCTGGCCACGCTACTAAAATTGGATCAGAACTTCAATCACACTTTAGCAAGTACGTGAATGAATCATTGCATTGAAATTAATTGCCCTGACTGTAAACAAGCTTACTGTTTTAGATGCCATTCTTTCGTTTGCCCC